>Ga0247836_1000022_pt1 | contig 229894 bp, 212 predicted proteins | sample LaCruzMarch2015__4_FD_187116 | JGI IMG/M metagenome (GOLD analysis project Ga0247836, IMG submission 187116) | Freshwater microbial communities from meromictic Lake La Cruz, Castile-La Mancha, Spain - LaCruzMarch2015_14m | ecosystem: Environmental > Aquatic > Freshwater > Lake | place: Spain...
TCGAAGTATATGCCGAGCTACCTCGGCTGGCACCGTATGATCGAGCGCGACGGCGACCGGCTCACGCCACGGCATATCATCGCAGAGGCGTTCGGTTAGCACCTACGTCAAGCCGAAACACAGCCAATCGTAAAACCAAAAACCGCATACCCAACTCCGGTGTCAGAACAATGCAGCGGCCCTACGTCGTCATACTGATGGTAATCGTCCTGCTCGGCTTCACCGATACGCACGCCCGCAGCTCGGATGCCTGCGCTCCTTTTCATCCCCTTGATAGCCTACAAAGCGACACCTACACTGCCCAACAGTTCACTAGCGAGCAAATCGACAGCGCCGCTGTGATCTTTCGAGGTCGGCTCGTGGCGATCAAGGCCGAAGCCAACGCAACCGTCGCCGAGTTCGAAACAATTGAAACGTATGTCGGTAAAGTCCGCAGTCACTGGTCCGTTCATTTCGATGTATTCTGGGTCAGCAACTTAGCCACGTTCAAATCCACCATTGGCGACGACACCGTCATCGGACTTGAAGCACAAAGGTCGCGCGGCGACGATAGCGCCCCCTTGCCTGATGGCGCGGCGCGAGTAGCCGGTGGCGGCATGTGTGGCCCGGCTCTGTTGGCGAAATACACGCGTCCAGACGGCAGTGATTTTGACGGCCATAAGTCCGAATTCATCAACTGGCTTTGGATCAAAGGCATCATTCCGACATCCATTGACGGCAACCAAGACGGCACCATTTCCCCCAACGAAATCGAAGTCTTCCGCCAAAATCTGGATGATCGACGCGCAGCCCTTCGCGCCCAAGCTGAGCAGCGCGCTGTCGAAAACAAAATCCGCGCAAACAGCGAAAAGTGCACGGTGCCGCCGATCCCGGATGGCGCACAACTCGTCGTAATCGGCGGAACCAGCGGCACCGCCATCTCAACCCAAACGGTCGGCAGCAAAACGTTTACAACCGTCACCGACGTCATCATCGAACCCGGACCCGATGCCCTCTACATCGCCACGAATTCGCGCAACGTTATCTGGCGCTTTATCGGCGCTGTTGATCGCGTCAAGGTTCTGCTCACGCCCAAACGCGGCAGTGTGGGTGTGGTCGGGCTGCCGTCGTCTGTCGTCAAGACCGCCAGTGAAGAAGACTGCTTGATGGATCTCTATCATGCTGTGGGACTGGTCCGCCACATCCGCCCCGAAACCAACACCATCCGCTACTCCGCAACCCCTGCTCGAAACCTGTTAGCTGTCCAGGCCAAGGCGCTATTCGGCATCGAACCCGCCCTGATTGCGGACGGCGCGAGGGTGGGCGAGGGCCACATCCTGTTTGACCCGGTCGGAACCTACACACTACCGTCCGGCAAAGTCGAAGCCGCTTCCCGCTTACCTGGCGCCCGCACGGTCCCGCAATCCGGCGACGTTGGTGTCCTCTGGAAGCGCTTCCATCAAATGCATCCGGGCGGTGTCATCGACATCGACCCCGCATCGATTGTCACGGACGAACCCGTGAAGCCGCTCGATGTGTTGCCCGAAGAAGCAGGCTTTGCGCAGTTGATGGCATCCGGCACCTTGGAGGCCATCGGCTGGCGTCACGGTATGAACCAAAACGGGACGATTTCGATGAGCGGCACCTACGCCACCCTTTCGAACGACCCGGGCTATTTCCGAATTCCATTTGTCTTTCGCGTCTTGAAGCCCTTCACGATGCCCCAACACCCCGCGATCTACAGCATGGCCGACCCAAGGTTCGTGCTCCCAGAGGGTATGCCGATGCCGTCCAACGCCAACGGTCGCGATTGCGTCTTTCGTGAACCGGTCACCGGCCCCTTGGAGTTCGCGCCCTGCCCTACAAGATAAATTTGCTCAGATCGACGTTCTTGGCCAGCTCCCCCAGCCGCTCGCCGACGTACGCCGCATCCACCACCAGCGTCTGACCCGCTTTGTCCGACGCCTCGAACGAGATGTCCTCCAACACCCGCTCCAGCACCGTCATCAGCCGCCGCGCGCCGATGTTCTCGATGCGAGAGTTCACATCCACCGCCGTATCGGCAATCGCATCGATCCCGTCCGGCGTGAATTCGAGCGTCACGCCCTCCGTTGCCATCAACGCCACGTACTGCTTGATCAAACTGGCTTCCGGCTCGGTCAAAATCCGACGCATATCCGCCCGTTCCAGCGCCTTCAGCTCGACCCGGATCGGCAGCCGCCCTTGCAGTTCCGGCAGCAGGTCCGACGGCTTCGACACATGAAACGCGCCTGACGCGATGAACAGCACATGGTCCGTCTTCACCGGCCCGTACTTGGTTGCAACCGTCGTGCCCTCGATCAGCGGCAGTAAATCCCGCTGCACGCCCTCGCGCGACACGTCCGCGCCCCCCCGCGCCCCATCCGACCGCGAACAGATCTTGTCGATCTCGTCCAGAAACACGATGCCGTTGTTTTCCACCGCCCGCAGAGCTTCGCCCGCAATCTGATCCGTATCGATCAGCTTGTCGCTTTCCTCGGCAATCAGCAGTTCATAGCTGTCGCGCACCAGAACCTTGCGTGTCTTCGTGCGCCCACCCATGGCTTTGCCGAGCATCTCGCCCAGATTGATGGCCCCAAATCCTGCACCCGGCTGGCCGGGAATTTCAAACATCGGCATTCCGCCGCCCGAGTCGGCCACCTGCAGTTCGATCTCGCTATCGTTGAGTTCGCCTGCACGCAGCTTCCGCCTGAAACTTTCCCGCGTCCCCGGCTGCGCATTGGCCCCCACCAGCGCATCCAGCACCCGGTCCTCGGCAGCCTTCTCCGCTCGCGCCTTCACGTCACGGCGCTTGGCGACCCGCACAAGCCCGATCGCGACCTCCACCAGATCGCGCACGATGCTATCCACATCCCGCCCGACATACCCGACCTCGGTGAACTTGGTCGCCTCCACCTTGAGGAACGGCGCACCCGCCAACCGGGCGAGCCGCCGCGAAATCTCCGTCTTCCCAACCCCGGTCGGCCCGATCATCAGGATGTTTTTCGGCTGCACTTCTTCGCGCAGATCGCCCGTGATTTGCTGCCGCCGCCAGCGGTTGCGCAGCGCAATAGCAACCGCCCGCTTGGCATCCCCTTGCCCCACGATGTAGCGATCAAGCTCGGATACGATTTCACGCGGCGAAAACGAGGTCATGCAGTTCTCTCACAAAGTGCTTCCGGAAAAGTGGGTACCGGTTTTCCGATAAGAAGCACGACGAACCAAGCATTTACGTTTTGTCTTATTCAGACAAAACGTAGGGTGGAAAGTGGCGCTTCCAGTTTTCACCGGAAAGCGCGCTCATCAGCGCAGACCGGATATGGCGCCAGCCGACGCCAAGCACAATGATCAGCACGCCCAAAAACACCAGCACCGGCACGACGTAATACGATGGCTCAGACCCTGCAACTTTCGACAGCGTGTACGCCATCGCAGATCCCAGATACCCCAGCCCCGCGACCAGCAGCGCCCGTCGATCCACGATCAACGCAATCGCGCTCAGCGCAAACACCAGCAGAACGACCACCGCCACCGCTGGCCCCGTAACCTCCGCCACCCCCACCCGCATCCCCGGCCAAAGCGGATGGCTCATAAGCGGCCCGGCCAGCGAATGCACGATCAGCGGTGCCGCGATCAGATGCAGCCAAAACCCGCAATCCGCCCGCCGCGTCAGGCGCTCCGGGTCCGACACATCAAAGCTCAGCGCCCAGGCGAACACGCCAATCCCAAGCAGCAGCGCCGCAATCGACGTGATTGAACCAAGATCGGCCTCCGCAACCCTCAAGGGGCCAGTCGCAATCGCACTTAACAGGGACAGGACCAACCCGACTCCGGTCCAAGCGAGTAGGAACAGCGAAAACGGCAACCGGAACCGCCAGTAATGCGCTGCGACCACGGCCAGCGCCGCCGCAAATGCCGCACTCGCGCCCAGATCGAATTGTCCGACCGTAATGGCTGCCGAAATGGCCAGGATCACCACGATCAGAATACTCGGCGCGACCAGCTTAAGCTTGCCGGTCAGATACTCGGCCAGCCCCCACATCGCGACAAGACCAACAATCGGCCACGACCCGAGCGCGATCCCAAGCAACAGCACGCCGACGGCAATAAAGAAATCGTTGAACCCACCCAACAGCCGGAACCGCTCCTCACGTCCCACCGCAAACACGCGCGCCTTGTGTCGCGCGGCAGCAATTCCGTCGAGCGCGACAGCCTGCTCAGCCGTGATAACCCCCGTCTTGACCGCCTCGGCTAAATCTTCAGCCCGCAGCATTCAGCCCCCCTGTCAATCGGGCGCAAACAACTTGAGCCCCACCATGCTGGCAATCAACAGCACCAAGCATAACATGCGCATGACGGACGTCGCCTCACCATAAAAGGCAATCCCCACCAGCACCGTCCCCGCCGCGCCGATTCCGGTCCAGACCGCATAGGCGGTCCCCAGCGGCACCCCGGCCAGCGACCGGCTCAGCAGGTAAAACGACGCCAGCCACAACACGATACAAGCAGCCGTGGGACCCGCCTTGGTGAGGTTCTCGGTGTGCCGGAACAGCGTCGTCCCCGCGATCTCGCACACCCCGGCAATCAACAAATAAACCCACGCCATTGATAAAGCCTGCCTTGAGAATGCATGGAACCGCGTCCGGCGAACAAACCACGACATAGCGCGGGTCCAGGGATGAGTCCCATGCGCGCTAACGTTGGCTTCACTTCCTTCTCCCCCTGGGGAGAAGATGCTCGTCGATGCGAAGCATCGTCGGGCAGATGAGGGGTGCCTTGACGCGGAGCAGTTTAACCAGATCGCCCCGGGGGAGAACAGGCTTCCACATCGTTTTGTTAGCGCATACGGCGACGAGTCCCTGGTCGGAGGGTTTGATGGGGGGGGGGGACAGCCCCTCATCGACTTGTCCGTCACGAACCCTTACCCGACGGCAGATGTTCCACCACCAGGTGGGTATTGGTATACACGCAAATGTCGGCTGCGATCCCCAGCGCCCGGCGCGCAATCGCGTCGGCGTCCATGTCGGTGTCGATCAACGCGCGTGCCGCAGCCAATGCATACATCCCGCCCGACCCGATCCCCGCAAGATGCGCTTCGGGCTCCAGCACATCGCCGGTCCCGGTCAGCACCAACGTGGTCGACGCATCCGCCACGATCATCATGGCTTCGAGCCGCCGCAGATACCGATCCGTCCGCCAATCCTTGGCCAGCTCAACGGCGGCCCGCATCAACTGCCCCGGATGCTGCTCCAGCTTGGCTTCCAGCCGCTCAAACAGCGTGAACGCGTCCGCCGTCGCCCCGGCAAACCCGCCGATCACATCCCCGCGCCCCAGCTTGCGCACCTTCCGGGCGTTGTGCTTAATGACGGTCGCACCCAGGCTCACCTGCCCGTCGCCCGCAATCACCACCTGCCCGCCCTTGCGCACCGTCAATATCGTCGTCATGCACCTGATCCAATCTTCGAACGTCGAGCAGCTCACATAAGCCCACGCTCCCCATTCAGCAAACGTCGCCCCAAAACAACAACAGTCGCCCACACATCGAGCGCCGTCTGAATCGAATGATCGCCCCACGATGGCCGGGATCAAAGTCCCAAAAAGAGCAGGGGCTTGGGGCAGCATGCCCCAAATGGGTTCGGGCGATAGCCCGACGATGCCACCCCCCTACCACCCCCAAACCACCGCCGCCCCAGCAAGCCCCGCGCCCGCCGCCGTCATCAACACCACATCGCCGCGCTCATACCCCCGCTCATCCGCGAGATACGACATCGAAAACGGAATCGTCGCCGCCGATGAATTCCCATAATCCGCAATCGTCACCAGCGTCCGCTCAGCGCCAATCCCGAGCTTCCCGCCCACCACATCGATCATCCGCTGATTGGCCTGATGCGGCGCAAAATGCGCAACGTCGCCCGCGCCAACATTGGCCACCGCCAGCGCCGTCCGTGACGCGTCCACCATCATCTCGCACGCTTTGACGAACACGGCCTTCCCGTCCGCCATCACCATTTTCGTATCGACAACCGGCACACCCTCGCCAAACGGCCGCGCACTCCCGCCCGCAGGAATCTGGATCAACCCGTAATCCGCCCCGCTCGAGCGTAACTCCACCGCCCGCACGCCCGCCCTCTCACGCGCAGTCGGCCCCAGCAGCACGGCCCCCGCCGCATCCGCGAAAAGGATCGAACTGCCCCGGTCTTCGACGTTGATCCGCCGCGATAAAATGTTTGCCGCAACCACCAGCACATACGCCCGCTGCGTGCGCACATACCCATCGGCCAGCGCGAGCGCATACAAAAACCCCGAACACGCGCCCGCCAGATCAATCCCGCCCGCGTTCGCCAGCCCCAGCTTATGCGCCAGCAACGGCGCCGACGGCGGCAACAGATGATCCGGCGTCGAGGTCGCAAGCAACACCAACCCGACCCGCTCAGGCCTCAATCCCGAACGCCGCAGCGCCATATCACCCGCGGCCCGCGCCATATCCGTCAGCGTCTCGTCCTCGGCTGCATAGCGCCGCGCATGAATGCCCGTACGCTGCCGTATCCACCCGCCCTGCAATCCCAGCGATTGCTCCAGCGCCCGGCTCGTCACAACCCGCTCCGGCGCATAATGCCCAAGCCCGATCACCTCAGCGCCCAGCATCACGCGCCACTCCCAAACAGATCTGCTGCCGCGCGAATGTCGTCGTAAACCGCGCGCAATTCATATTCATCGAAACAATACGGCGGCATGATATAGATCGTATTCCCCAACGGTCGCAAAAGTGTGCACCGCTCTTCAATAAACCAATCGGCTAATTTCGGCGCTAGCTCCGATAAATACCCGCCCTGAGTTACCTTCAAATCCAGTGCCGTAATTGTCCCGCATTGCCGAACGCCGGAAAACCGTTGATCCTCCGCAAATTCTGCCAGCATCGCCGTCTGCCATTTGCAGATATCGCCCACGCGCTGCAACACCGGCTCATCCCGCCATACGGCCAAATTCGCCACCGCCGCCGCACACGCAATCGGGTTCGCCGTATAGGAACTCGAATGAAAGAACATCGCCGCCCGGTCGCTCGAAACATGCGCCTCGAAAATCTTTGGCACACACAGCGTCGCCGCCAGAGGAAGCGACCCACCCGTCAACCCCTTCGCGACACACAAAATGTCCGGCGTAATCCCCGCCTGCTCACAGGCAAACAGCGTTCCCGTCCGCCCCCATCCAGTCATCACCTCATCCGCGATAAACAACGCCCCATGCTGAGCACACAGCCGCGCCATGACCTTGAGCACCCACGCTGGATAGACAAGCATCCCGCCCGCCCCCAGGATCAACGGCTCGACGATCAGCGCCGCGATCGGGTCTGCCTTTAGCGCCGCCTCCAGCGCATCCAACGACGCCTGCTCCCGCCCAGCTGCCGGAAATGGCACGCGCCCCACGTCGAACAACAGCGGCTCATAGCTCGCCGTAAACGCACCCCGCGCGCCCGCCGACATCGTGCCCACCGTGTCCCCGTGATAGGCATGCTCCAGCGCAAGAATACGCGTCCGCTTTTCCCCCACGTTGCGCCAATACCCCAGCGCCATTTTCAGGCCGACTTCGACCGCCGTCGACCCGCTGTCTGAATAAAACACGTGGCGCAACCCCGGCGGCGCGATGCGCACCAACTCCTGCGCCAACTCCTCCGCAGGCCAATGCGTAAAGCCCGCAAAAATCACCTGATCGAGCTTGTCCGCCTGAGCCTTGATCGCCGCCATGATGGCGGGATGCCGGTGCCCGTGCGTCACCACCCACCAGGACGAGATCGCATCCAAAATCTGATCGCCCGCGACCGTCGTGATCCACGACCCCTGCGCCCGCGCCACCGTCACAATCGACTGCCCTAACCCGTGTTGCGTAAACGGATGCCACACCGGCGAACTCATACCGAAAACTCCGCCATATCGAACCCGGCCGCAAACGCTGCCCGCAATGCGTCGGGGGTCAGCGGATCGACCACGCCCAGCCGTCCCAGCCGCCGCACACCCCCGCGCTCACAAATGATCCGCTCGCTCTCCGCGTTCGCCTCACCGACGAACGCCACCCCAAACACCGGCACGTCCCGCGCCCGCAACGCCTCGATCGACAGCAGCGTGTGATTGATCGTCCCAAGCCCCGTGCCCGCAACCACGATCACGGGCAACCCCCATCGCGCAAACACATCCGCAAACAAAACCTCGCGCGTCAGCGGCACGAGCACGCCGCCCGCCCCTTCGATCACCAGGGGCCGGTCGCACGCAGGCAGCTCTAACCCCGCCGCGTCGATCTCCACACCCTCGGCCTCCGCCGCCTGATGCGGCGACGCTGGCATAGACAGCCGGTAGCGCTCGGCGAAAAACCGCTCCCCCGGCAACCCGCTCAACGCCGAAACTCGCTCCGTATCGGTCCCGCCCTCAATCCCTGCCTGCACGGGCTTCCAGTACGCCCCATCCAGCGCCCCCACCAACCCCGCCGCAAACACCGTCTTACCAACCCCCGTCCCCGTCCCCGTGACGACGAACCGGGGAAACGTCTTACTTAAAGTGCCAGGGTGGTCTGGAGGGACGAGTCCCTCCAGCGGGGGTGTGGGGCGCGAGCCCCACCCGCGCAGCGCATGTCCACCCGCCGAGCGATCCCATTCAACTCGATCATCAAGGCGTTGGCCGGAATCACCGCCCTGCCCCCTCTCCCCCTGGGGAGAGGGTTGGGGTGAGGGGTGAACCCCGTCCGCCAAATCGCCAGTCCTCGCGCCTCCAGACGCCGCCCCATCCCCATTCACTCCGTCATCCCGGCGTCGTCGCGAAGCGATGCCTTCAACGCGGCCGGGACCCAAGCAACCCTCAGCAGAAACTCCGCCCCCCCCCAGCGCCCTAGCCAACGTCGCGAGCATCGCGGCAATACCCGCCACATCCGTATTCAGCGTCAGCGTGATCCGCAGCCGCGCGGTCCCCTCCGGCACCGTTGGCGGCCGGATTGCGCGCACATCAAACCCGGCCGCTCGCATGACCCCAGCCAACGCGACAGCCCGCGCATCACTGCCCACGATCACCGGCATGATCTGCGACCCCGACGCAACAAACCTGCACGACCGCGCCAACTCCGCCCCCGCAAACGCGACCCGCGCCGCCAACTGCTCCCGCCGCCACGGCTCGTCGCGCACAATGCGCAAAGCCCGCCGAACCACAGCCGCCATCACCGGCGACGGCGCGGTGGCATAAATGAACCCGCGCGCTCGGTTGATCAGAAAATCCCGAATCGACGCCGAACACGTGATCAGCGCCCCCGACGCGCCCAGCGCCTTGCCGCACGTATGCAGCGACACCACGTTTTCGCGCCCCTCGAACGCCGCCCCCAGCCCGCGCCCGTCCGGCCCCAAAACCCCCGACGCATGTGCCTCGTCGAGTAACACCATCGCGTCATGACGGTCCGCCAGCGATACCAAATCCGCCAGCGGCGCCGTGTCGCCATCCATCGAATACAACGTCTCGACCGCAATCCAAAACCGCCCGCGCCCGCCGCCCGCGCGCCACGCCCGGATCGCGTCCTCGAAAGCCAACACGTCGTTGTGGGGAACGGACACGCAGGAGGCCTTGGTCTGCGCCATCCCTTCCCACGCACTCGCATGGATCAACGCGTCGTGGACGATCAGATCGCCATGAGCGGGCAGCGTCGCAATCAGCGCCGCGTTCGCCCCAAACCCGCCGCCAAAATAAAGTGCGGCCTCTGCCCCGAAAAACGCGGCAGCCTCGGCCTCTAACGCCTCATGCTCGGCATGATTGCCGCGCAACAGCCGCGACCCGCCAGCCCCCACCGGCACCCCGCGCGCCAGCGCGTCACGTGCCGCCTCGCGCAATTGCGCCGACGCCGCCAACCCCAGATAATCGTTCGACGTGAAATCAAGACCAGATGCCGGGATCAGCGCCCGCAACCGCCCCCGCCGCGCCAGAGCCGCCAGCGCCCGCTCATGCTGCCGGATACTCTTCACTGCACGGGCGTCCTTCTGGCATTGAGGCGAACTCCCCCTCTTCTCCATGGCCGGGCTTGACCCGGCCATACAGGAGCCACACGGACAGACCTGAAAGATCGCTTCGGTATCAACCCGAGCGCGCAGTCAGGCCGCAGCGCCATCGCCGCAAGCTTTCTGTCCCGTCTTCTCGTTGACGTGATCCTCGATCCGCATCGTCGTCAGTCCAAGCTTGGCAAACAGCGCCGCATCCGCGTCCTCGCCGGGATTGTCCGTCGTCAGCAGCGTCTCGCCCGCAAAAATCGAGTTCGCACCCACGAAGAAGCACAGCGCCTGCGTCTCGTCGCTCATCTCGGTGCGCCCAGCCGACAGCCGCACATACGACTTCGGCATCAGGATACGCGCGGTCGCAATGGTACGCACGAAATCGATCGGATCGACCTTGGCGACGCCTTCCAGTGGCGTACCGGGAATAGCGATCAGCATGTTGATCGGCACGCTTTCGGGATGCTCAGGCAAATTGGCGAGCGTCACCAGCATATCGACCCGGTCGCCCGCGTCCTCCCCCAGCCCCACGATGCCGCCCGAACACACGTTGATCCCGGCATCGCGCACCCTGGCGAGCGTATCGAGCCGTTCGGCAAACGTCCGCGTCGTGATCACCCGACCGTAATGGGCTTCCGACGTATCGATGTTATGGTTGTAGTAATCAAGCCCCGCCGTCTTGAGCTGCGCGACCTGATCGCCGTCGAGCATCCCCAGCGTCATGCACGTTTCCATGCCAAGCGCCTTAACCCCCGCAACCATCGCCGTCACCGCCGCCATATCGCGCGGCTTAGGGCTCCGCCACGCAGCCCCCATGCAATAGCGCGTCGAGCCCGCAGCCTTTGCCTTCTTGGCCTCTTCGATAACCTTCTGAACTTCCATCAGCTTCGACGCCGTCAACCCGGAATCGTGATGCGCCGACTGGCTACAATACCCGCAATCTTCCGCACACCCGCCGGTTTTGATCGACAACAGTTGGCTCTTCTGCACCGCGTTTGCTGGAAAGTTCGCCCGATGCACCGTGTGTGCTGCAAACAACAGATCATTGAACGGCTGATGATAGATCGCCCGTGCCTCAGCCCCCGTCCAATCGTGCCGCAGACCAAAGGTCGCGGACTCTTTGACCACAGATGCATGAGAAAAGGCGTGCGGTGTCACAGCAACAGTCAAGCGGGATCTCCTGAGGCAAACAGAGCGGTTGCAGCGAAGACATTGAACGCCCGCTATAAAACTCGCTCAAAAGCTATCTGCACAGTTTTTGCAACGTATTGCCAGACGGCACAAGAGCTGACTTGACCCAGCAGAAAACCGCGACAGCTTTCCCCGCCCCACGTGCGATGAGGGATGAGGGCCCCTGGAGTGCAATCGTATCAATTCTGCTTATCCGGTCCCGGTGGCAACGGCAGGATCGCGATCCCATCCTCCAGCAACTCCCGCGCCTCGGCAATCGACGCCTCGCCATAAATCCCCCCGCGCAGGGGCCTCTTCCTCGTGAATGCGGCGCGCTTCCTCGGCAAACCGTGACCCGACATAGTCCGCGTTTTCGATCACCTTTTGCCGCAACGCCGTCAACGCCGCCCGCAGATCCTGACGCTCCAACCCGTCGCCGCCTCCGACGTCACCAACCGTCTGGTTGCCCTCAATAGAGCTCACGTCCCCGCGTCCGCGCGACTTGGCAACCCGCGGGGCCATGATCGCCTTCTCGACCTTTTCCGACCCACACGTGGCACACGTCAACTGGTGGCGTCGCGCCAACTTTTCATAGGCCTCGCCGTTTGCAAACCACGCCTCGAACTCGTGCCCCCGCCCGCATCTCAGGCGATACTTGATCATGACGGCCCCGCCCCGGCGCGCTGATGGTCGAGCGCAAACGGCCGCCCGTGCTCCAAGCACGGGATCCGCGCCCGAACGGCTTCAAGCTCCCCCATATCGATATCGGCCATCACGACGCCCGGCTCCGTCCCGCCCTCGGCCAGCACCGTCCCCCACGGCGAAACGATGAGGCTATGCCCGTACGTCTCGCGCCCGTGTTCATGGCGACCGCCTTGGGCCGCTGCAAAGACAAAGCATTGCGTCTCAATCGACCGGGCTTTCAGCAGCGTATGCCAATGCGCTTCGCCGGTCGGTCGCGTAAAGGCTGCCGGTGCCGCAATAAACCGCGCCCCGCCCATCACCAACGCCTGATGCAACGCTGGAAACCGCAAATCATAACAGATCGTAAGCCCCAGCCGACCCCACGGCAGATCGGTCACAACCGCCTTGTCGCCGGGCACGTAGTTCACGCTTTCGCGATAAACCTCGCCGTTTGCCAACTGCACATCGAACATATGGATCTTATCGTAGCGCGCCGCGATTGTGCCCTGAGGCGTAATCACATACGACCGGTTGGCGATCCGCCCTTGCACCAGCACCCCCATCGACCCGATGTGAAGCCAAATCCCACGCCGCAGCGCGACATCGCAAAACGCCGCCAGCGCCACATGTCCTTGCTCCGGCTCGATTTTGGCAAACAATTGGACCGGATCGAGTTCCATCAGCGTCGTCACTTCCGGCGTCTGCACATAATGCGCACCCGCAGACGCTGCCGTCTCGATCAGCGCACAGGCGTCCGCAACATTGACCGCCACGTCGCGTCCCGAACGCATCTGCACCAGCCCGACCCGGAACACAGGCGGACGGTCAACCGGAAGTGGTCCACCTGTCATGACGAGATGTTCACCCTATGCCGCCAGCAGCGCATCAAGTTGCCCCGCCCGATCCAGAGCATAGAGGTCATCGCACCCGCCCACATGCCGCTCGCCGATCCAGATCTGCGGCACCGTGTTGCGACCGCCGGCTTTTGCCCGCATCTGCGCCCGCAACTCCTGCGCGCTGGACACATCGATCTCGTCATAGGCCACGCCCTTGGACGCCAGCAGCTCCTTGGCCATATGGCAGTAAGGGCACAACGACGTCGTATAAATAGCCACCTTGGGCATCACCCCAAATCCCTCTCAACGGATCCTCGCGTCATCGAATATGGCGGCTGTCAAACCCACACGCAATCCCCAGCGTTGTGCCATGCCGCACGCAGCACCTTTGGCGCGCGGCTCCATCATCCCACCTGTAGGGCGCAATCGCATCGCGTATTGCGCCGCCCCCGTGCCGAGCGGAAATCTAGACAGCACCTTCCCCCGCCCTACCCGCGCGTGACAATCGCCAACGCCAGCACATCAACCGCCCGCGCCCCGCCGTCTTTGAGCGCGCGTGCCGCCGAATTCACCGTCGCCCCCGTCGTGATCACATCGTCGATCAGCAGCACGCGCCGCCCCGCAATCTCTGCCTTTCTCCGCTCGGGCACCACGAAAGCCTTGGCGACATTGACCCTCCGTTCTTCCATCGACAGCCCCACCTGCTGCCGCGTCCGTCGCGTCCGCACCAAGGCCAGCGGCGCGACCGGCAGGCCCGTCAACCGTGACACCTCCATCGCCAGCACCGCCGATTGGTTGAACCGCCGGTGCAGCAGCCGCCAGCGGTTCAACGGCAACGGGATGATCACCTGACAATCGGCTAGCAACGGCGCACCGGCTGACACCATCCATCGCCCGAACAATTGTCGTCCGTCTTGCCGGTCGGCATATTTCAGATCGTGGATCAGCTTTTGCATCGTGCCGCCAAAGGCTGCGACCCCGCGTGCCCGATCATAGTCGGGGGGATCGGCCATGGCCCGGGCACTGACCGTCGTCGCGCCCGTATCATACCCCAGAGGAATGCCCAGCCGGTCACACAACGGCGGCCGGATGAATTCCACATTAACCCAGCAAGCCGCGCATAACGCATGATGAACCGACAGCGGCGCATGACACGCCACGCAAACCGGCGGTATGATCGTATCCCCAAACCGCCTCACGCCAGCCCGCAACAGGCCAGCCGTTCGCGCCCGTAAGGAGACACGCACAAGCCTCTCATCTTCTTCGTCGAACGTCTGACTCATCGTTGCCCCCCCAACGACCCTAGCGAAATCCCGCCAGCCATGCGAGACACGATGAAACCGTCACTTTATTCTCCCCCTGGGGAGAAGATGCCCGCAGGGCAGATGAGGGGTGCGCTTCGCGTCCGCCGAAGTAAGCGTTGCCCTCAACAACGTCCGCCCGCACGTCGCGGAAAGGTCCCGCCTTGTCTCAAGCCCCCAAAATCTTTGACCGCACCCTGCTGACCCGCCGCCGCGAACGCGCAGCGCATGGCGCACCCGCCCACGATTTCCTGCTCGCCCGCGTCGCGGAGGATTTCGCCGAGCGCGTCGCCATCGTGAACCGAACCTTCGCCTCAGCCATCAACCTCGACGCCCATCACGGCCTCGTCAGCCGCGCCCTGCGCCCGTTGCCCAACGTCGCCAACATAATCGACGCTGATCTCGCGCCGAGCCTGCTCGCCCAGTGCGACGGCCCCACCATGATCGCTGACGCCGAAAACTTGGAGCTTCCCGCAGCCTCCATAGACCTTTTGGTCTCCGGCCTCAGCCTGCACCTCGTCAACGACCTGCCCGGAGCGCTGATCCAAATCCGCCGCGCCCTGCGCCCCGACGGACTGTTCCTGGCAGCCCTCCTTGGCGGCGACACGCTTCACGAACTCCGCCAGGCGTGGTTCATCGCCGAAGAGGAGTTGACAGGCGGTGTCTCACCCCGCGTCGCGCCCTTCGCCGACGTCCGCGCCATGGGCGGCCTGCTCCAACGCGCAGGCTTTGCCCTGCCCGTTGCCGACGCCGACACCGTGACCGTCACCTACCAAAACCCGATTGCTCTGATGCGCGAACTCAAAGCCATGGGCGCCAGCAACATGTTGAGCGACCGCCGCCGGAAGCCCATCACCCGAGCCCTTCTGATGCAGGCAGCCGAAGTCTACCAACAACGTTTTGCCAACCCCGATGGCCGCATCCGCGCCACCTTCGAGATCATCACCTTGACCGCCTGGGTCCCCCACGAAAGCCAGCCCAAACCCCTCAAACCCGGCTCCGCGACCCACCGCCTCGCCGACGCCCTCAAACCCAAATCCGGCGGGTAACGTGCCGTCACCCGATTGGAATGACCCATTCGGGCTGCGGTTCAGAGCCGCAGGCCTGATCCAGGTCAGCGCTAAGACCAAAGTTGAATCTTTGTATGAAATATACCAGTAATACCCCGCCATCATGGTGTGTTGACCGCAAACGGCGCAGATGGCGCGTCGTGCGCTCATGAAACGAAAAAACGTCGGGAGCAGTGTATGAAGGTTTGCATCTACGGTGCGGGCGCAATCGGCGCACATATCGGTGTCCTGATGAAGCTCGCCGGCGTCGACGTCTCGCTCGTCGCCCGCGGCGCAAACTTGGCCGCCATCAAAGAAAACGGCCTCAAGCTCATCACCAAAGTTGACGGCGTCGAGGTCGAAAAAGTCGCCCGGATGTCGGCCGTGCAGGAGCCCAGCGAACTCGGTCCCCAGGACTTCGTGATCTCCACACTCAAGTCACACCAAGCCTGGGACGCTGCCGATCACATGCGCCCGCTGTTTGGACCCCAGACCGCGCTGGTCACGGCCCAAAACGGCGTTCCATGGTGGTATTTCCACGGCCTTGAAGGCCCGTTCGCCGAATTGCAACTTGAAAGCGTCGACCCGCAAGGCCGCCAGTGGGCCGCCATCGGCCCCGACCGCGCCATTGGCTGCACCGTCTACCCCGCTGCCGAAATCATCGCACCGGGCGTCATCAAGCACACCTACGGCGACCGCTATAACCTCGGCGAACCCAACCGCCAGATCACCCCGCGCGTCACCGCCATCGCAAGCGCCTTTGAAGCCGCAGGCTTGAAGTGCAAGATCTATGACGACATCCGCGACGACATCTGGCTGAAGCTGTGGGGCAACCTGTGCTTCAACCCAATCTCGGCCTTGACCCATGCCACCCTCGACGTCGTTGCAACCGACCCCGGCACCCGCGCCGTCGCCAGAGCCATGATGGCCGAAGCCGAAACGCTCGCTCGCAAATTGGGCGTCCATTTCCGCGTCGACATCGAGCGCCGCATCAACGGCGCAGCCTCCGTCGGTGCCCACCGCACGTCCATGCTCCAAGATCTCGACAAAAAGCGCCCGCTCGAACTCGATGCGCTGCTGACCGCCGTCCAGGAAATGGGCCGTCTCGTCGATGTCCCGACGCCCACAATCGATATCGTCCTAGCCCTGACCCAGCAGATGGGCCGCTCAAACGGCGTCTACCCTGTGTTCCCCGCCGAGGTCCTGTCGGTCGCCGCCATCGACCTCGCCCGATAAAGCGAACCAACCCCTGTTTCCCCGGACGGACGTGCACATGGCCGATCCGGGGTCACAACCTATCGCAAACAAAACGAAAGCGCACTGAGCGGTGCAAGTGAAAGGCCAAAAAAGGGGTGCCTGCAATCCAGCAGGCACCCCTTGGCATTCAAATCAACCGCCAGATCAGTTGTACTGCGGGATCGTCCGGCGCACCACAGCCGCAGGCCTCAGCACACGGCGCTCGGAGCGCGCCTCTGGCTGAGCGTCATTCGACGCAACCGGCCCCGAACCAAACCGTTGCCACGTCACCGTCACGCGCGTTCCCACCGGCACACGCGGATACAGGTCGAGCACGTCCTCGTTGAGCATCCGCACGCAGCCTTTGGAGACAGCCTGCCCGATCGTCCACGGCGCATCCGTGCCATGAATGCGGTACGCGCTCGACCCCAGATACAGCGCCCGCACACCAAGCGGGTTCAACGGGTGCCCACCCGGCACGAAATTCGGCAGCTTGGGGTTTTCAGCCCGCATCGTCGGCGTTGGAGTCCACGATGGATTGACCCGCTTGTCGCTCACGATCGTCGCACCCTGCCAGCGGCTCTTTTCGCGTGGAATAGCAATGGGGTAGCTCAATGCACGACCCGGCTGCTGCACCAGATACAGACGGCGGTCGCCAAAGCTCACGATCACCTGACCCGGCTTGTATTGCGGGCTGAAGCTGACCGTCTGCTTGCCGCCGCCCCACTCGCTGCCACCGCCCCACAGAAATGAGATCAAATCGTCGGCCGCATTGGCAGGACCCGCCACAGGCAGCGACATCGCGACGGCCAAAACGCCAGCGGCCAAGTTACGCACGAATGGTGCACGAAACGTCATGAGACAACTCCGGTTAGGCCGGCTGACCGGCATTGAGGACAAAGCAGCCCCCTGCGCGCCCGATCGTGATCAACAATAGTAAATAAAATCTATACCAAAGGTTCAAAATGGACGAGAGACGATCATGACACACCTTCGCCAAAACGGATCAGCCGTCACGATACATCCACATCTCTTTTCATTCGGTCGTCATGAGCCTTCCAGGGCCGCGCGCACGGTCGCCTTGACCTGCTCCAGCGAAAACGGCTTGGAAAGCGTAAAATATTTCGCATCTCCCAGAGACTTCGCGCGCTCCAGGTGTTCCACCAATCCCGACATGAACACGACGACCAGACCGGGCTTGAACGCACGCGCCTTATTCGCAAGCTCAAAGCCGTCCATGCCCGGCATATTCACGTCGCTGATCAACAACTGGAACTGATCGCGCCCGGCTTCCAATCGCTCCAGCGCGTCGGCTCCCCCATCGGTGACCTCGACCGAGTGGCCATCGGCCTCAAGCGCCCGCCGCACAAGATCCCGCGTCGCGGCCTCGTCTTCGGCCAACAAGATGCGCGCCATATCCCGCCCTCTCCCAAAATAGATCTCGTCCAAAAAAGCCGATTGTCCCGTCGATGTCAGCCGCGCACCGGCTCGACCGGTGGCACATGCCCCACGAACGGCAGTTCGCGATACCGGTGCGCCACGTCCATGCCATAGCCCACAACAAAAAGCTCCGGGCACGCAAACGCACGGAAATCTGCTTGCACCGCCACCGCCCGCGGGACGTTCTTCTCCAACAGCACGCAGGTATAAATATGCGCCGCTCCGCGTGCTGACAGCAAGTCCTTGGCAAATGCCAATGTGCGCCCCGACTCCAAAATGTCGTCGATCAGCAGCACGTTACGATCGACCACGTCGAGATCGAGATCGCGCAAAATGGCAACCTGCCCCGACGACAACTTGTTCTTGCGATAGCTCGACAGCGTCAAAAAATCGATTTCGGGCGCGATCCCTTTGGCGTGCATCGCACGGATCAGGTCAGCGGCGAAAACAAAGCTGCCCTTGAGCACGGCAATCACCAGCAACCGCTCGGTTTTGCAAGCGGCAATCTCCTCGGCAAGTGCATCCAAGCGCGCCGCAATCTGCTCGGCGGAAAAAATCACTTCGACGGGTTTTTCGGGAGCAGTCTCATAGGGCATGGATCGTGTTCCGGCTTGCTGGCGCGATCAGCTGATGCTCTCATCTATCGGCTGATTGAGACGGCCATGCAATCCAATCGTGCAACGCCGAAGAAAACCGCCGCCTCGGCGAAGCACTTTCCAGACCTGCCCCCGCCGTCGTGCTGCGAAGAATAACCCCGGTGCCTGTTAAAGCACATGCTCAAGCCACAATCCTCGCCGATCACACGCCATCGTCTCCGCGAGGATTGATCCGCCCGTGACCTTGCCTCATAACCAGCCCACCGAGCAGACAACCGAATCGGACTAAGCCGTCCCGAAAATGCCCCCGAACACGCCGAAGCGTCGAGCCAACCCGGAAGAGACACTGTGATTCGCTTGAGCAACGTGGCCCTGAAATACGACACCGGCCCCGACACCCTTCACGATGTGAATTTCCATTTACGCCCCGGTTCGTTCCACTTTCTAACTGGCCCCTCGGGCGCTGGCAAAACCTCCCTCCTGCGCTTGCTCTTCATGTCGATCCACCCGACGCGCGGCCAGATCCACATGTTCAACCAAGACGTCAGCCAAATCACAACGGCTAGACGCGCCCAGCTTCGCCGCCGCATCGGCATCGTGTTTCAAGACTTCCGCCTGCTTGACCACCTCACCACCTGGGAAAACGTCGCCCTTCCCCTCCGCGTCGTTGGAAAACAGGTCGCCGACTACCGGGAGGACGTCACCGATCTACTGCAATGGGTCGGCCTCGGCGACCGCATGCACGCCTACCCCTCTGTCCTGTCTGGCGGAGAAAAGCAGCGTGCCGCCATTGCCCGCGCTGTGATCGGCAAACCTGAACTTCTGCTGGCCGACGAACCGACAGGCAACGTCGACCCGCAAATGGCGCGCCGTCTGTTAAGGCTTTTCATCGAACTCAACAGGCTTGGTACATCCGTATTGATCGCAACCCACGATCATCAATTGATGCGCCAGTATAAAGCCCCCCGCTTGGAGTTACACGACGGCCATGTCCGGATCGTTTGACAGACCCGATAGACTTCCCTTGCGGCGTCCGCCATCGGCGGCCAGCGCCCCTGAGCCCTATGACGAGCCTTACGATCCCGGTACCGGCGGCAATGCCCCCCGCTACGCGCCGCAGTACACCCCCGAGTACACTCCAGATTACGCTCCAGCAACCCAACCGGGCGGATCAGGCACTCAACCACCCCAGTCCTGGACCACAGAACCCGCTCAGCGCCAACCCGAGCCAACTCAAAATGCACCGCTGTACGCAGAGGCGAGAACACGGGAGAAGCCCGAAAAGCATAAGCACGCCGGCATCGTTCCGGCTGGCTCCGTCACGGGTCGCTCGCTCACCCTCGTGATCTCCATCATGTGCTTCCTCGCCTGTCTGACGGCAGGCGCTGTGTTCATGATCAACAAATCCGCCGATGGCTGGCTGAAAGACATGGCCAGTGAAGTCACCGTCCAGGTTGAACCCCGCAGCGACGTCGAAACCTCCAAGGCCGTGGCCGATGCCGTCGCCTTCCTGACCAAGGAACCCGGCGTCACCAGCGTCAAGGCCCTGACGCTCGAAGAATCCGCAGCCCTGTTGGAACCCTGGCTCGGCCAAGCGGATGTGCTGTCATCGTTGCCGGTTCCGCGCCTGATCGCGCTTGAAATCGACCGTAGCTCGCCCCCCGATCTTGACGCCCTACGCCAACGGCTTGGCACCAAATTCAAGGGCGTCACCTTGGATGACCATCGCCACTGGCAACGCCAGATCCGAACCGTAACCCGATCCTTCGCTCTAGGCGGCCTCATGATTTTGTTGCTGGTCGCCGCAGCAACGATCGCCATCATTGAATCCGCGACCCGAAGTTCGATGGCGTCCCACCGCGACATCGTTGAAGTGCTCCACTTCGTGGGGGCAACCGACCGCTTCATCGCCCGTGAATTTGAAACCCATTTCCTAAAGCTGGGCATTAAAGCAGGGCTCGTCGGCGCACTTGCAGCCTGCCTTGTCTTCCTCGCCGCCCCCTTTCTCGTCGAATTGATCGGCGGCCAGACCGTCACCGCCGTCGAGTTAAAACAATTGGTCGGCTCCGGATCGCTGGAGTTAGCCGGTTACGGCCTAATGGCGTTAGTCGTCACGATCATCGCCGGCCTTTGCATGTTCACGTCCCGCCTCGGCGTCTACAGGATCTTGAACAGCCATATTTAACGACCCCACACCAAAAGGCCGGTCGATCTTGATCCGTGCGATGAACCCGACAACACACAGCGAGCTTGCACAGGCAAGGCGCGTCCAACGCCACGCTGCCGTCCCCGCTATGAACGCAACAAACGTCATCCCCTCTACCGAATTCTGCCTGACTTGGACGCCATCGAAACGCTGCCCGGTGAGCATTCGTTGACAACCTTGCGACAATCGGCTGTCAAATTTGATGAGAATTTGGCTAGTGTTCAAAACCATGACCACGCCCCAAGACAATAAAGCGATCGGCCCAGACGAACAAGGAAGGCGGGAGTTGCAATCCAACCTCGCCGTCCGCTTCTGCGTGACCGTTGCCGGTCTGCTCGTTGCGGCCTTCGTCTTCGGATTTGCCTTGTTTGCCGCAAACGTCATGCGCGATCAGATCCCGCCAGTAGGCGATGCCGATGGCATCATTGTCCTCACCGGCGGCGATTTTCGCATACCAGAAGGCGGCCGCCTCCTTCAGCAGCGCCGCGCGGGCCGCATGCTGATATCCGGTGTCAACGCGAAAACCAGCCGCGACGACCTGATGAAATTGTCCGGGCTCGAAGCATCGCTGTTCGACTGCTGCGTCGACATCGGATATGCGGCTCAAGATACCGTGGGCAACGCTGTGGAAGCCCGCACCTGGGCTCACGGACATAACCTCACACGCCTCATCGTTGTCACGTCCACCTACCATATGCCCCGCAGCCTGGCGGAACTCGCCATCGCCCTCCCCGAAGCCGACTTGGTCCCAGCTCCCGTCATCCCTCGAAAATTCCGTGATGGAGCGTGGTGGCTCCACCCTCACGCTGCCCGCATACTCCTTTCCGAGTACGTCAAATTCCTCCCTGTTGCAGCCCGGCTCGGGTCCATGCGATATCTTCAGCCCTGGATGTCCCCAACCATCACGGCCGACCACGCGGCTGCACCATAAAGTCAACTGCCGATGCTGGTCTTCCGTTCTATCGTGTTCGCAGTCGCCTTCTACACAACGACGGCAGCGTTCACCATTCTCGGCTCCCCCCTCTTATTCGCCCCGCGCAGCTACGCGATGGCAGGTCTCCGCATCCACGCCCGGTGCTGCCTTTGGCTCCTGCGTATGATCGTCGGCACAAAGCTCGAGGTCCGTGGGCACGACAACATCCCAAAAGGCGCGGCCCTCGTCGCATCCAAACATCAGTCCACATGGGAAACATTTGCCCTCATTCCTCTACTCTCAGACCCCGCGATGGTCATGAAGGCTGAATTGGGCTGGATCCCGTTCTACGGTTGGTTTGCCCGCAAATTCGGCCACATTTTCGTCGCCCGCGAGCGCGGCCCATCCGCCCTCCGCCGCCTGATCGCAGAGGCCAAAGCCCGGGCCAGCGACAACCGGCAAATCGTGATCTTTCCAGAGGGGACACGCCAGTCACCAGGCGCCCCTCCCGCCTATAAACCAGGCGTCGTCGCCTTGTATGAAGGCTTGGCCCTCCCATGTGTCCCAGTAGCGCTGAATTCGGGCGCCTTCTGGCCCCGGCGCACCGTCATACGATACCCTGGCACAATCATCGTCGAATTCCTGACGCCAATACCGCCAGCCCTCGACCGCCATACGTTCCGCGAAATGCTCCAAACGCGCATCGAAAACGCATCTGCTAAACTCCTCAACGAGACCCGATCGACCGACACCCAAACCCTTATCGAAACATTAAAAGAACGTCAAGCGAACAAATAATTGACGAGCGCTTTTGTTTCGCATAACTAGGACGGCACGAACGAGGAAACCTGCGCACGATCCAGCAGGTCCATGGTTGAGAGTATGTCGATGACGGCCGATGAATTCCTGGCTCCCATCTCCCGCGACATCTGGGAGCAGAAATACCGACTGAAGCGAGCAGGCGCAGCCGTCGACCAATCGCTGGACGACACCTTCTGGCGCGTGGCAAAAGCAGCAGCCAGCGTCGAACACGGCGGCACGCACGCGAACGACAGCTGGGCTGAAACGTTCCACAGTGCAATGGCAGACCTAGCGTTTCTGCCCGCTGGCCGCATCCTCGCGGGCGCAGCGGCAAACCGCAACGTCACGCTGTTTAACTGCTTCGTTTTGGGCACGATCGCCGATGACTTGGGCGCAATTTTCGATAGCGCTAAGCAAGCCGCCCTGACAATGCAGGCAGGCGGCGGAATCGGCCACGACTTCTCGACTTTGAGGCCGCGCGGCGCAGCCGTTCGCGGCGTGGCAGCAACGGCCTCAGGCCCAGTTAGTTTCATGGACGTCTGGGACGCCATGTGCCGCACACTGATGTCGGCGGGTCAACGCCGCGGCGCGATGATGGCAACGCTGCGCTGCGATCACCCCGACATACTGGACTTCATCACAGCCAAGTCCGACCCCGCTCGGCTGCGCAACTTCAACCTGTCGGTCCTCGTCACCGATGCATTTATTGCCGCCATCAAAGCCGACGCACCCTGGCCGCTGATCTTCGAAGGAAAAACCTATTCAACCGTTTCTGCACGCGGACTATGGCAGGCCATCGCGCGATCAAACTACGACTACGCGGAACCCGGCGTCGTGTTCATCGACCGCATCAATGCGGTCAACAATCTCGCCTATTGCGAAACCATTAACGCGACCAATCCCTGCGGCGAACAGCCGTTGCCGCCTTACGGCGCGTGCTTGCTTGGCTCCATCAATCTCGCCCGCTTGATCGACAGACCATTCACCCCGCGCGCGACCTTGGACGAAGCACGCTTGAGGGCAACCGTCGCCGTTGCCGTGCGCATGCTCGATAACGTGATCGATATCTCAAACTATCCCCTGCGCGAACAGCGCGAAGAAGCAATCGCTAAACGGCGCATTGGCCTCGGCATGACCGGCCTGGCCGACGCACTGATCTTCCTCAATCACGCCTACAACACCCAGCCGGCCCGGGATCTGGCCAAAAACTGGATGCGCATCATTCAAGACACAACCTATCGCACCAGCGCGGCATTGGCGGCGGAAAAAGGCGCCTTTCCGCTCTACAACGCGTCAAAGATCCTCGCCCGCCCCAACGTTCGCGCACTCAGCAAATCCACGCGTGACTTGATCGCACAGAACGGCCTCCGGAATGGGTGCCTGACGTCAATCGCCCCCACCGGTACGATTTCACTTTTGGCAGGCAACGTCTCAAGTGGCATCGAACCCGTATTCGATTTCCGCTACCAGCGCCGCATCAAAACTCAGTCCGGAACGCGCGACGAGATCGTCGAGGATTACGCCCACGCGCGTTTTCGGCAAATGTACAACGTGCATCCGCCGTCTGGAGGCGCGTGGGTCACCGCTACGAACCTAAAGCCGGTGGACCACCTGTTAATGCAGGCGGCCGTCCAGCCGCATGTCGATAGCGCCATTTCAAAAACGATAAATTGTCCCGCCGACATCGACCCTGCCGATTTCGAAAATCTATACCTCCAGGCCTACGATCTCGGGCTGAAAGGTTGCACTCTTTTCCGGCCCAATGCGGTCACCGGCTCGATTCTGACCCAACTCACCAGCGACACCGAGTCTGCGGCCGACGAAGGCGTCACCGGCAACGTTTCTGCGCGCTCCAAAAATCCGCTTGAATGCCCGGCAAGCCCCTCATCTGCAACGCCAGTTGGCACCTCAACCACGATGGCCGGTGCAACGTCGGCCACCCAAACCCTGACCAGTCCCGATCCCGAGGTTCCCATTTCGCAACACGGCTTTCGCCTGGAAGGCTCATGCCGCATCTGCCTCAACTGCGGACACTCCGATTGCAGTTGAATGACCGTGCTGCGTGCCGCACGAACGCAGCGCGACACCAATAGTTAACCTTGCCCTGTAAGGGTGCCATTTGCGTCACATTTTAGCTTTCTCGATCCCGAATTGTTTAGGCGATAAGTTTAGACCAATTGACAGGACAGGCGGCGTAGTTTGGCCGAGCGGGAAGTTGGTATCATGAGTGCAGTCATCGTCGATTTGGCCCTGGCCCGGGCAACACGTACTGGCAAGGCGTGCCGAGTTCCATCGGTCGCATCGTTAATGACGGGTCGTGCGGCTGAAACCGCCGTCTTCAAAACACCCTTCCTGTTTTGGACCGGCGCATCCGGCACGCGCTACGTGCACTCCGTCTACAACCTGTTCGACTGCCCACCGGTTGAAGGCGCGAACTACATCCTCGTAAAGCGTCATTCCAACGGCCAACGCACAGTCATCTCGATTGGCCGCGCAACCAACGAGGCCGCGACACTCAACCTCGCCGAGATCCGCCTCCGCAGCGCCCAACTCGGCGCGAACGAAGTCCACATTCACCTCCTCGCAGGAAGCCTGACCCAAAGCCAGCACATCGAGTCCGACCTGCGCGGCTCTCTCGCCTTAGCGTGAAGCCAACGTTGATGACGTGAACTGGCTCAAATCCAATAATTGCAAAGGCTGGGGCTTTTCAACGCCCCAGATGGCCAGCCTCGAAACCATCACTCCGCCACGCCCGTCCACCGCATCAGCCGTCGCACAACTCACGCCTTCACGCGTTGCCGATGCATAAACCGTTTGCGCGCAGTCCGCGGCATCACCGGAGCCCCCACCGCCTCTGGCCGCAATGTCTGCACAAGCCCGCGCGAGCGTGCACCAAACCCACCGGTCCCAGCTCCACGCCCGAACATCGGCCCCGCCGCCACCAAGACCCGCTCGAGTTCGCGCTCCCGGATCCCCAATGCCGCAAGCTGCTCCAGCGTACTGACAAGATAATCGAGATTGGTGCCCGAAAGACCCCGCGCCGCCCGGATCAACGCTGCCTGCTGTGCAATTGGCAAGCGACCCGCATAACTCGGGTGCTCCCGCTCTGCGAGGTAGGCGAGGCCTTTAACGTGCACCCCGCCATCGAGCCTCACGCCTAACTGCGCCTCGCGGTACACCCCGTTGACCTGCTCCCGAGCCCGCAAATACGCCAAGGTCGCCGCTACCCGGTCCGGCGCGACGCGAAACGCCATCCCATGACAGACACCGCCCCGGTCAAGCCCGAGCACCAGCCCAGGCCGCTCCGCACTCCCGCGATGATGCACCGAAAAAATGCAAAAGCACCGCCGGTATCCCGTCAGGGTCGCTGGCCGCACGTCGTCGTAGGCAAAGCCCGGCCGCCACATCAACGACCCGTAACCAAACACCCACATATCAGACATCGATCTACGCGCGCGGCTTGCCCGATCCCACAGGCCCATTCGCATCGGGCCCTTTGAGATCGCGTGTCCGCCCAAAGTCTGGCGCAGCCGTATCCTGACCCGCCTGAACAACGCCCCTCCGGATCGCCCGCGCCTCGCTGAAGGTCGCGTGCAAAGCCTCGCCGTCGCCAAACCGGATCGCCCGCTGCAACCCGACCAGATCCTCCTGGAACCGCCCCAGCATCTCCAGCACCGCGTCTTTGTTGTTCAAAAACACATCCCGCCACATGGTCGGATCAGAGGCCGCAATCCGGGTGAAATCGCGGAACCCGCCAGCCGAAAACTTGATGACCTCGCTGTCCGTCACGCGTCCCAGGTGCGCTGCCGTGTTTACGATATTGAATGCAATCAGATGCGGCACATGACTGGTGATCGCCAGCACGAGATCGTGGTGATCAGCCGTCATCACCTCGACATGCGACCCGAGCGCTTCCCAAAACGCCCGCAACTTGGCAACGGCCGCCGGATCGGTTTCCGGCCCCGGCGTCAAAATGCACCAGCGCTGATCGAACAGCTCCGCAAATCCCGATTGAGGGCCAGACTGCTCCGTACCCGCAATGGGATGCCCCGGAACGAAATGCACCCCGGCGGGAATGTGCGGCCCCATGTCCCGCACAATCGCACCCTTGACCGACCCGACGTCGGTCACGATGGCGCCCGTCGCCAGATGTGGCCCGATCTCTTCGGCAATCCGCCCGCACGCACCAACCGGCGCGCACACGATGACGAGATCCGAACCAACCACCGCCTCCGCAGCCGTCGTGTAGCCTTTGCAGATCAGTCCGAGTTCAACAGCCGTATCTACCGTTGCTTGCGTCCTGGCACTGCCCACGATGGTGCGCGCCAACCCAGCCCGGCGGCAGGCATGACTGATCGACGACCCGATCAGCCCGATTCCGATCAGCGCCACGCGCTCAAACATCGGCTGCCCGGAGCCAGTACCCTTACCCGCCTTGCTCATGCCCCGCGCTGACCCATGAATTCATCCAGCGCATCGACCACGGCCCGGTTGTCGCTCTCTTTTCCAACCGTGATGCGCAATGCATTTGGCAACCCGTAGCCCGCCACCCGCCGGACGATGATCCCGCGCGCCTTCAAGAACGCATCCGCTTTGGCAGCCGTCCACGGCCCTACGGGTTCGAAGTGGACCAGCACGAAGTTTGCAACGCTTGGCGTCACAACCAACCCCAGCGCGGCAATCTCCCCCATCAACCACCCAAGCCACCGGTCATTGTGGGCAATGGCCGCCTCGACGTGGGCGGTATCGTTGATCGCGGCAATCCCACCCGCAATTGCGGGCTGCGAAATATTGAACGGCCCGCGCAGCCGGTTCAGCACGTCGACAATATCAGCAGGTCCATACGCCCACCCGAGCCGCAAGGCCGCGAGGCCATAAATCTTAGAGAATGTCCGCGTCATCACGGTGTTGTTCGTTTCAGCGACGAGCTCAATCCCGGCCGAAAAATCATCGGCCCTCACATACTCGGCGTAAGCCCCGTCCAGCACCAGCACCACCTGCCCCGGCAATCCAGCCCGCAACCGACGCACCTCGGCAAACGGAATATAAGTCCCCGTTGGATTGTTCGGGTTGGCCACGAACACCATCTTCGTCCGCTCAGTCACGCGCGCCAGGATCGCATCTACGTCCGTCCGCAGCCCGGCCTCTGGTGCCACCACCGGCGTCGCGCCGTTGGCTTTGATCGCGATCGGGTAAACCAGGAACCCATGCTCGGTGTAGATGGCTTCATCGCCCGGCCCGAGGTAGGCATGCGCCAGCATGGTGAGCAACTCATCCGACCCCGCCCCGCACACAATCCGGTTGGGATCGAGCCCGAACCGCTTGCCGATCGCCGTCCGCAATGCCCCGGCCCCACCATCGGGATACCGCTCCAAGACCCCAGACTCCGCCGCATATGCCGCAATCGCCTTGGGGCTCGCCCCCAGCGGCGTTTCATTCGACGACAGTTTGATCGGTTTGATGCCGCCTGGCAGGTGGCTCTCGCCCGGCACATAGAGATCGATATCCAGGATGCCTGAGCGCGGTACGGGCGCGATGGTCGCCATGAGGGTCTCGTGCAAAGTGTTGGACAGCTTATCCGTCGATGGGACCATAAGACTGCCGGGAAAACGAACCGCAGTGATAAGACCGCCGCTGGCCGAAATCAAAGAAAAGATTGACTTTCAGGGGTGAAGCCGTAGCTAAACCGCACATCGAATGAAGGGCCATTTTTCCGTGTCGGCACCAACAAACCAGCTTGCCGCCCGCGATACTCATGTGAAGCCGGGCGGCGACCGCAGCTCCCGAAGCGAAGTCGAACAGCCAACGAGCCAACTCGTGCGCTTTCCAGTAAGCGCACCCATCAAGCTCGACTGCCAGCGGCTGCTCGCCCCCTTCCAGATCGCGTACATGACCTATGGCACGCTGAACGCCGACAAATCGAACGCCGTCCTGGTCTGCCATGCCCTCACCGGCGACCAGCACGTCGCCAGTCAAAACCCCGTCACCGGCAAGCCTGGCTGGTGGGAAACGCTGATCGGCCCAGGAAAACCTGTCGACACGGACCGCTTTTTCGTCATCTGTACCAATATCTTAGGCGGCTGCATGGGCTCGACGGGGCCAGCCTCCATCGATCCGGCAACCAATGAACCCTATGGCATCGACTTCCCCGTCATCACCATCGGCGACATGGTCAACGCCCAAGCACGCCTGATCGACCATCTCGGCATCAGCCAGCTCTTCGCCGTCGTCGGCGGCTCGATGGGCGGCATGCAGGTGCTCGAATGGGCCGCCCGCTACAAAGACCGTGTATTTGCAGCGATCCCCATCGCGACCGCCTCGCGTCATTCCGCCCAAAACATCGCCTTCCACGAAGTCGGCCGCCAAGCCGTCATGGCCGACCCCGATTGGTGCAAGGGCCGCTACTTCGCGCATGCGAAATTGCCCCGCAACGGCCTGTCCGTCGCGCGCATGGCCGCCCACATCACCTACCTCTCGGAAGACGCCCTGCACGAAAAGTTTGGCCGCAACCTCCAGGACCGGTCTGAAAAAACCTTTTCCTTCAGCGCCGATTTCCAAGTCGAAAGTTACCTGCGCCATCAAGGCTCGACCTTCGTCGACCGCTTCGACGCCAACAGCTACCTCTACATCACCCGCGCCATGGACTATTTCGACATGGCCGCCGAACACGACGACATTCTGGCCAACGCCTTTCGCGGCACGCGCACGCGCTTTTGCGTGGTCTCGTTCACCTCAGACTGGCTATACCCGACGCGGGAAAGCCGCGCCATTGTCCGCGCCCTGAACGCGGTGGCGGCCAACGTCAGCTTCGTCGAAATCGAAAGCAATCGCGGCCACGACGCCTTCCTGCTCGAAGAGCCCGTGTTCTTCGACACCATCCGCGGCTTCATCAACGCCGCAGCCCTCAAGCGAGGGCTGGCATGACCCCCCAGCAACCCCGCTGTCGCGACTCTGGCTCTCCCCCCACTCCATGGCCGGGCTTGACCCGGCCATCCAGGGGCCGCAAGCACGAGTTGAGCCGCCACGCCCTTCACTTCCTTCTCCCGGTACGGGAGAAGGTGCCCGAAGGGCGGATGAGTGACTTTGCCCACGCGATCGCCCTGAATTTGGCCGCAAGTCCTTCACCTGTCCTACGGACATCCTCTCCCCTTCAGGGAGAGGAAAGGAGCATCTGCGCCCAATGACCGCCCCCATCCTCCCAGCGCCCCTCTCGACGCCCCGCGTTGACCACCTTTTGATCGCCGAAATGGTCGAGCCCAACTCGCGCGTGCTCGACGTCGGCTGCGGCGACGGCGCACTCCTGCATCTGCTGGCTGAAACCAAAAGCGTCGACGGGCGCGGCGTCGAAATCTCACGCGAAGGCGTCAACGCAGCCGTCTCGCGCGGCCTGTCTGTCATCCAGGGCGACGCCGACAGCGACCTCGCCGACTACCCCGATCAGGCCTTTGACTATGCGATTCTGAGCTTGACGATCCAGGCCACCCGCTACCCCAAAACCGTGCTCGAAAACCTGCTGCGTATCGGCCGCCACGCGATCGTCTCGTTCCCCAACTTCGGCCACTGGAAAATCCGCCGCGACATTCTGCTCACGGGCCGGATGCCCATCACACCGAACTTGCCCGAACAGTGGTACGCAACTCCGGACGCCCATCTCTGCACCATCGCCGACTTCGTCGACCTGTGCCGCGAAGTCGACGCTCACGTCGAGGAAGCCGTCGCCTTCAACTCGGTCGGCCAACGCCTGCCAATCGGCGCCACCCTCTGGATGCAAAACCTGCTCGGCGAAAAAGCCGTCTTCCGCCTCCGCAAAAAATCAAGCCGCTGACGCCCCTACCCCGCCAACTCCTGCTTCAAAAATGCATAGATCCGCTCGTTATGCGTATGCGCCACATTGAATCGCATGCACGCCGTCGCAGTGCGCGAAATACTGAACGCATTGCCCGGTGCCATCGCGATCCCCTTTCCAACAGCCCGCTCCACGAGCTGAGCTGTATCGACCCCATCGGGAAACCGCCCCCACACAAACAATCCGCCTTGCGGCTCGATGGCAAACGTCAGCCCCAACGCTTCCATCCGCCGCCGCACCTGTAACGCCGCTGGCCGCAGCCGCGACCGCACCGCATCCGTATGCTTGCGATAACTGCCATCGGTCAGAACCCGGCACACAATCTGCGCCGAAATTTCATCGTTCGCATTGACCGTCGCGAGCTTCAACTTCGTGAGCTGCTCGATCCAGTCCTGTCGGGCCGCAATCCACCCGCACCGCGCTGCCCCCGAAAGCGACTTGGCAAAGCTTCCCACGTAGATAACCCGCGCCAGCTGATCCATCGCCGCAAGCCGTGGCCCTGGCTGCTCCTCGAAGTCGGCATAAATATCGTCCTCGACGATGGCGATGTCCTGCGCCTCAGCGATCCGCAACAGCCGGTGCGCCACCGCCGGACTGACGGTCGCCCCGGTCGGATTGTGCAACGCCGAGTTGGTGACATACAGCACCGGCCTGTGCCGCTCCGCCTCAACGGCAAAGACGTCCGTATCCGGCCCCGTCTCCCGGAACGGAATCCCCACGATCTTCGCCCGCGCCACGCGCAACAGCGAGATAAACCGCAGATAGCACGGATCATCCACAAACACGGTATCTCCGGGCTGCACCAACAGCCGTATAACCAGATCAACCGCATGCGTCGCGCCGTCTGTGATCAAAATGCGCGAAGGCGGCACCTCGATCCCGCGATTGGCAAACACGGCCTGCAACTGCGACCGCAATGGCGCAAAACCGAGCGGAGCCCCCACCTGCGTCAGGTGCCCGCGCGGCGACCGCGCGACGGCACGCAGCGCACGCTGCACAGCCTCCCCGTCCATCCAGTCTTCCGGCAGCCACCCGCACCCAGGGCGCAAAAACTCCGGCCCCGGACGCAGCGCATATCGCAACGTCCAAGCCGGATCGGCCTCCCACTCCGGCGGTAAATCCTCCGCCCGCATCTTCATCGCCCCTCGCCGCCCATTGACGAAAAAGCCCGACTTGGGACGCGAAGTGAGTTTCCCCTCGGCCACCAGCCTGTCGTAGGCCTCCACCACCGTAGACTTTGAAATGCCGTGGCTCTCAGCCAGCACACGCACCGACGGCAGCTTCTGCCCGGGTGCCAATTGCCGCCCATCGATCAACCCAGTGATCGCCCCAACCACCTGCTCAACCAGCGTTCCCTCCGCATCCAACGCGAGCCTCAGCATCTGTATTGCTTTCTGTACCGGTACAACAGAATCAGAATTGAACCATCTGGACCTGCAACTGTCATTCAAAATCGCCGAGTTTGCCGCCCACTCAACATGGGAGACACTCGAATGAAAGACGGACTACCGGGTCGCGAGCGAATACCCCAGCAAATCAGCTTGCCGCGACGGAATTGGATTACCGCATTAAAACAAGGACTTGCGCGTTGGGATGAGCGCAGGAGGCTTTTGACGCTGGACGACACCGCCTTGAAGGACATTGGCCTCACCCGCTACGACGCCATACGCGAAGCCGCCAAGAAATGGCGTCCTTAATAAAAACGGGTCTAGGGACCGCGTCCCTGGCGAGGGAGTTTGAGGGGCGAGTAGCCCATACGCGTTAACATAACTTCACTTTCTTCTCCCGGTACGGGAGAAGGTGCCCCGTTAGGGGCGGATGAGGGACTTCGATCTCGCTGCAAACGCCTGAGTTTGCCTCAAGTCCCTCACCTGTCCTTCGGACATCCTCTCCCGTACCGGGAGAGGAAGGGCATAGCAATCTTGCTAAGTTAGCGCGTATAGGCGAGCAGCCCCTCAACATCAGACGTCGCGCACTACTCCGCCGCCTCGCTCACCTTCGCCTTTTCGACCTTGCAGGCGCAGAACTTGAACTCCGGGATTTTCCCCATCGGATCGAGCTGCGGATTGGTCAGCACGTTGGCAGGCGCTTCCGCGAACGCGAACGGAATAAACACCATCCCCGCCGACACGTCGCGATCCGACCGCGCCTTGAGCGTGAGCGCCCCGCGCCGCGTCGTCACCGTCACGAACTCGCCCGGCGCAATGCCCGCCCGCTCCATGTCGCGCGGATTGAGCCCGACGATGGCTTCCGGCTCCAGCGCATCGAGCTTCGACGCCCGCCGTGTCATCGAACCCGTATGCCAATGCTCCAACAACCGGCCCGTTGTCAGCACTAACGGATATTCGCTATCGGGCAACTCGTCCGGCGGCACCAAATCCGCAGGCACGATCTTCGCGCGCCCCGAAACGGTCGGGAACGAATTGACGAAGATGATCTCGTTGCCCGGCTGATCGGTCGAATCCGCTGGATACGTCACGCTCTCCTCGCGCTCGACCCGCTCCCACGTGAAGTGAGCCAGCGACGGCATCACCGACGCCATCTCGTTGAACACTTCTGAAACATGGGCGTACGTCCAGTCCAACCCGATCCGCTGCGCCAGTTCCTGAATCAGCAGCCAGTCCTGCCGCGCCTCTCCGGGTGGATCGACCACCGGACGACCGATCTGCACCTGACGGTTCGTATTCGAGAACGTGCCGAGCTTTTCCGCATGCGCCGACGACGGCAGCACGACGTCCGCATGCCACGCCGTCTCGGTCAGGAAGATATCCTGCACCACCAGATGTTCCAGTTCCGACAGCGCTTGGCGTGCATGCGTCACGTCGGGGTCGGACATCGCAGGGTTTTCACCCATGATATAGCAGCCTTTGATCTCGCCAGCGTGGATCGCGTGCATGATCTCGACCACCGTCAAGCCGCGCTTGGCGGGCAGCTTTGTGCCCCACAACGCTTCGAACTCGCCACGCACCACCGGGTCTTCCACCGACCGGTAGTCTGGGAACACCATCGGGATCAACCCGGCGTCCGACGCGCCCTGCACGTTGTTTTGCCCGCGCAGCGGATGGAGCCCCGTTCCTGGACGCCCGATCTGCCCGGTCACCAAGGCAAGCGCGATGAGGCAGCGCGAGTTGTCGGTCCCATGCACATGCTGCGAAACGCCCATGCCCCAGAAGATGATCGATCGCTCCGATCGCGCATACGTGCGAGCAACCTCGCGGATCGTCTCCGCCTTGATCCCGCAGACCGCTTCCATCTTCTCAGGGCTGAACCCCTTGACCTTCGTCTTCAGCGCCTCGTACCCATCGGTGTGCGCCTGGATGTATTGAACATCCACCAGCCCTTCCTCGACGATCGTGTGCAACATCGCATTCAGCAGCGCCACATCGCGGCCTGGCTTGAAGTTCAGCACGCTGGTCGCATATCGCGCGATGCCCTGGTTCTGCCCGCGCGGATCCATCACGATCAGCTTCGCGCCACGCTTGGCCGCAGCCTTCAGGTACGTCGCCGCCACCGGATGATTTTCCGCTGGCCGCGCCCCGATCACGATGATGCAATCCGCGTCCTTGGCCGCCGTGAACGGTGCCGACACCGCGCCCGAGTTCAATCCCTCCATGAGGGCTGCCACCGACGACGCATGACACAACCGCGTGCAGTGATCCACGTTGTTGGTGTGGAAACCCTGCCGGATCAGTTTCTGGAATAGATAGGCTTCCTCGTTCGACCCCTTCGCCGACCCAAAGCCCGCGAGCGCATTGCCACCATCGCGATCGGTGATCTTTTTCAATCCGCCGGCTGCAAACGAAAGCGCCTCTTCCCACGTCGCCTCGCGGAACACCTTGAGGACGTCCTCGCGCGCGATTTGCATGGTGCCGCTCTTGGGCACACCCTCGCGCCGGATCAACGGCTTGGTCAGCCGGTCGGGGTGGTGGATGTAGTCAAAACCGAACCGCCCCTTGACGCACAGCCGGTTGTTATTGGCCGGTCCGTCGCGGCCATCGACGTACAAGATCTTGTTGTCGGCAACATGCACGGTCGTCTGACACCCCACCCCGCAATACGGGCACACCGTATCAATCGACGCCGTCTCGAACGCGACGCGCTTTTGCGTGCTCTGATCCAGCAGCGACGACTCCATCAGCGCACCCGTCGGGCAAACCTGCACGCACTCCCCGCAAGCAACGCACGTGCTGGCGCCCATGTCGGTATCAAAGTCGAACACGACCTTCGAGTGATGCCCGCGCATCGCCATGCCGATCACATCGTTGGACTGCACCTCGCGACACGCCCGCACGCACAAACCGCAATTGATGCACGAGTCCAGGTTCACTGAAATCGCCGTATGCGACGTGTCGCGTTCAGGCTTGGCGGCCGCTTCATACCGGCTGGTGGTGGCAACGCCCATGTCGTCAATCCAAGTCCAGAACTTGGATTTGGGATCGTGGCTATCCTCTCGGGTCGGCTGGTCCGCGACCAGCAGTTCAAACACCATCTCGCGGGATTTCCTCGCCCGCTCGCTGGCCGTCTTCACCTTCATCCCAGGTGCCGCCTTGCGCTGGCATGACGCCGCCAGCACGCGCTCGCCCTCGACTTCGACCATGCATGCGCGGCAATTGCCGTCGGGCCGATAGCCGGGCGCTGGATGGTAGCAGAGATGCGGGATCGTCGTGCCAAGTCGTTGAGCGACCTGCCAAATCGTCTCGTCCGCCGCTGCCTCGACCGTCTTGCCGTCGAGCTCGAATGTAATCTTGTCAGTCATGTTGCACCATTCCGGGCATGATTAAAAACGAGGTCGCGTCTTAAGCCAGGTCGTCTGGGAAGAACTTGATCACGCTGGTGAGCGGGTTAGACGCCGCCTGCCCCAGCCCGCAGATCGACGCGTCGCGCATGACTTGGGCAAGGTCGGCCAGCAGCGGCTGATCCCACACCGGCTTCGCCATCAGCTTCACGGCTTTCTCGGTCCCGTTGCGGCACGGCGTGCATTGCCCGCAGCTCTCGTCCTCGAAAAACCGCATCAGATTCAGCGCGACATCCTTCATATTGTCCTTGTCGGACAAGATCACAACCGCATGCGATCCCACAAAGCAGCCGTGTTTTTCCAGCTGCCCGAAATCGAGCGGAATGTCGGCCATCGAGGCTGGCAAAATCCCACCCGATGCGCCGCCCGGCAGATACCCTTTAAAGCTGTGCCCCTTGGCCATCCCGCCACACAGTTCGATCAATTCAGCTGCCGTCGTGCCCGCCGCCGTCAGCACCACACCCGGCTTGGCAACCCGCCCCGATACCGAATACGACCGCAACCCCTTTGCGCCATTCTTGCCTTGAGCGGCAAACCACGCCGCGCCCTTATTCAGAATGTCGGGAATCCAATACAGCGTCTCGACGTTGTTCACGAGCGTTGGCCGCCCAAAAATACCCACCTGGGCCACATACGGTGGCCGATGACGCGGCAACCCACGCTTGCCCTCGATGCTTTCGATCATCGCGCTTTCTTCGCCGCAGATGTAGGCCCCCGCCCCGCGCCGGATATGAACCTTGGTGTGCCCGGTCAAGCCCGCCTCTTCCAGCTTCGGCAATTCATAGGCGAGGATTTCCAGCACGGCTGGATATTCGTCGCGCATGTAAATGTAGACGTCGGTCGCTTCCACCACCCAGGCAGCGATCAGCATCCCTTCCAGGAAGGCATGCGGCCGGGTCTCGAGATAATGCCGATCTTTGAAGGTTCCTGGCTCGCCCTCGTCGCCATTGACCGCCATCAGGCGCGGCCCGGCGGCCTGACGCACAAGGCCCCATTTACGACCCGTCGGAAAGCCCGCTCCGCCGAGCCCGCGCAATCCGCCATCCGACAATGTGGCAATCACATCGTCAACACTGCGCTCCCCGTCGAGACACGCGCGCAGAGCGCGATACCCGCCCGCCGCCTTATAGGCGTACAGCTTCTCATATTCCGGAATGATGGCATCGGTCTCATGTGTCTCAACGACCGCCCGCACCTTGGCGACGCTTGCATGATCGACGTGGTGATGGGCCACCTCGACAGCGGGCGCTGTATGGCACGACCCAATGCACGGCGCGCGCACCACGCGCACATCGGCCATTTTTTCGTTCTGCAAAGCCAACAGCAGCGCTTCCGAGCCAGCCAACATGCACGACAGACTATCGCACACCCGGATCGTCACCTTGGGCGGCTTGGCCTCGCCATCGCCCACCACATCAAAGTGGGCATAAAACGTCGCCACTTCATACACTTCCGCCATCGGAATGCGCATCAGTTCCGCCAGCGCGTGCAAATGCCCGGCAGTTAAACAACGCTCGGCGTCCTGGATCAGATGCAGATACTCGATCAGTAGCGCCCGTTCGTAAGGCCCCTCGCCGACGAGCTTTTTAACCCCTGCGACGTCCGCATCCGCCAACACCCGCCCCTTGGGATGCAGCAATGCGTTACGACGGCCTTTACCTGGATGAATGGCGCGCTCGCCACCGCCCTGACCAGGCTTCCGTCCATCTGCCATATCGTTCATGTGTGCCGCACCTTAAGACGTCAAAACCCGATGAAAGTCACAATCCGACGAACGTTCTTCGCGCCGCTGTGGACCTCTGGAACTCTCAGGTCGCCCAGCTTTTGCGCAACAACCAAAACCCACGCCCTCCTACATGCCGCGCGGCACGCAGGCTAGCCTAAAGTATACCGGAGCGGCTCGCGCTGCAAAAAGTCCACGCGACACGTCGCAAAACAGCACTGGTATACAATATGCAAACCCAATAGCAACAGATTGCCGCAGCCATTGTCGGAGTATCTTGCCTCAGCTGGCTCAACCCTGCAGCGCCTCGGCCATTGTCTGCCCCACTAGGGCAGCGTTCCACGAAATCAAAACCCCCGCCGCCTGCAACGCTGCAATTTTAGGCGCAGCAGCCCCGCCGCCATCGGTCGCGAATGCCCCAGCATGTCCCATCCGCCGCTCTGGCGGCGCGTGTCGGCCAGCGACCAGCGCCACGATCGGTTTCCTGGGACGGGTCGCGGCCACGTAAGCGGCCACCTCTTCTTCTTCGCTCCCGCCGATCTCGCCGATGATGACAATTCCGGTCGTATCTGGATCTGCAATGAACAGCTCAACGCAATCGCGCAAGCTGAGCCCATGAACCGGGTCCCCGCCCACACCGACCGTTGTCGATTGTCCAAGCCCGGCAAGCGTCGTTTGCGCCATCACCTCGCTCGTCAGCGAGGCCGACCGCGACGCAATCCCGATGCCCCCCGGCGTTGCGTTGACCGTCGTCATCACGCCCGCCTGACACACACCTGGCGACAAGATACCTTGGCTGTTAGGTCCCACAAGACGCGTCCGGGTCCCCCGCAGCGCATGACGCACGCGCACCATGTCGATGATCGGCACCCGCTCGGTCACACAGACCAGCAGCGGCACCTCCGCTTCAATCGCTTCGATCATCGCTTTGGCCGCATATTCCGGTGGCACAAACAACAGGCTCGCGTTGGCTCCGGTCTCCCGCACCGCGTCCGCCACGGTCTCAAAGATGGGCGCATCCAGATGCATCCGCCCACCTTTGCCGGGCGTCACGCCAGCCACGACCTGCGTGCCATAAGCGATCATCCGCCCAACGTGATAGGTCGCGGCCCGACCCGTCAGCCCTTGCACCAATAGCCGTGTGTCGCGCCCCACCAGAATCGCCATTACGCGGCCTCTTGGGTCAACGCCAAAGCCACCATCTCGACAGCCTCCGACAAATCCGCCGCCGCAAGAAACGCCACCCCCGACGCTGTCAGCCGCACGCGGGCAAAATCGGCATTGTTGCCAGCAAACCGCACAATGACCGGCAGGTCCGTCCGCCCCAGACGTCGCATGGCCACGCCCACGCCTTCCGCAACCGTATCGCATCGCTGCATGCCGCCGCCGTGAATATTGATAAGCAACACCGCAACGTTGGGATTTTCGAGCACGACTTCGATGCCATAGGCCACGTCCATGCTGGACGCGGTCGTGCGAACATCCATGAAATTTGCGGGCCTTAAACCAGCATCGATCAGCATATCGAGCGTTGCCAGCGACAACCCAGCGCCGTTGCAAACGACCCCGACATTGCCGTCCATCTTCTGATAATTAAGCTGATGCCGATCGGCGGCCAACTCTTTGGGATCGCCCTCTTCGACCTGGATCTGCGCCCGCAGCGCCGATAACGCCGGGTGGCGGAACAACGCGTTACCATCAACCGTCAGCTTGGCATCCAGTGCGACCAGCCGCCCGTCCCGCGTCACTGCGAGCGGGTTGATTTCAACCAGCGTCGCATCCAACTCGACCGCCAGTCGCGCCATGCCAGCAAACACCTCCGCAGCCTTGGCAGCCAAAGGCCCACTGAGCCCGACGGCGAATGCGGCACCCTCAAAATCGCCTTCGGCCGCGGTCGTGGTCGCAACGAGCGGGTAGCGAAGTATCACCGATGCGTCGGCTAGCGCCTTCTCCTCGATGTCGCCTCCGCCCTGCCCGCTGACCAGCAGCTCCAATTCCGCCGTTGACCGGCTGACCACCACGGCTGCATAAATTTCCTGCGCGATGTCGAATGCCTCTTCGACATAGACCCAGCGCACCCGTTCGCCCGATGGCTTGGTCTGGCTCGTCACCAGTGGTCGGGCCAGCAATTGCCCGGTGATCGCCCGCGCTTCGTCTGGGCTGGTGGCAAACCGGATGCCGCCTGCCGCCCCCCGTGCGCCGCCATGAATTTGTGCCTTGATCGCAAACCGCGGAAACGCCAAACGGCGCGCCAGACGCTCGGCGTCTTCGGCGCTCCCCGCGACCCGTCCGCGCGGGATTTCGATCCCAAAACGGCAGATCAGCTCCTTGGCTTGAAACTCATAAAGGTTCATCGCTCACCCAACCAAGACGCAGTTCGAGGCAGACTTTGATATAAAAGTGCTTCCGGAAAAGCATGTCCCTGTGACGGCGGGGATGGGAACCGCTTTTCCGTTAAGAAGCACGACGAGACAAGAACTTATGGTCCGTCTTTGAACCCGGCAACGTTGAACAGACTCTAGTCGAAAGTTCATTGGCCCCGCAAGCGTCACACACAGCCACCGGGTCCAACAAAAAGGGCCGCTACACATGCAGCGGCCCTTTCCATATGTCAGGTCGTCCACTCGGCTTAGCTTGCAACCCGATGCTGAGCACCTCGGCGGACCTGAACGATGAACCCGATCAACAACACCAGTCCGGCCCCGATCACGCCGCCCCCATGCAGGATCGCCGTTGGCGGCATCCCGGGAGCGTGAGCTGTCATGTCGACATTGAAGCCGAGGCTCTGAACCCACGAAATGTAATATGGGATCATCATGCGCTCGCTGACGATGAGTTCACCAGCGATCCACCCGAGCAAAGCAGCACCTGCCCAAACCAGGATGGGATAGCGGGTGAGCAGGCCGATGATCAGCGTCGCGCCAAACATGATCAGCGGGATCGAGAGCAGCAGGCCGAACAGGATCAGCCCGGGCTGGCCATGCGCGGCACCAGCGATTGCCAACACGTTGTCGAGGCTCATCACCACGTCGGCAAGCGCAATCGTGCGGACGGCACCGATCAGGCTCTTATTGTCGGCGATGACTTTCTCGTCGTCGTCGGATTCGATCAACAGCTGGATCGCAATCCACAGCAACAGGAAGCCGCCGACCACCATCAACCATGGCCAGCCGATGACGTACTGCAGACCGAGCGTAAAGATGACGCGGAGAATGATGGCCGCAGCGACCCCGAGGATGATACCCAGTCGCCGCTTTTCTTCCGGAAGCGACCGGCACGCCAGAGCAATCACGACGGCGTTATCGCCCGACAGGATGATGTCGATCCCGATAATTTGAAGGACCTGCAGGAATGTTCCGCTATTGGAGCCAAAGACCGCTTGTATCCAGGGCATGAACTGCTCTGTCATCGAGGCCGCAAGTTCAAATGTCATCGTATTGCTGATCCTATTCACCAGGCTAAAAGAATGTCTGACCTGCCTTACCGGCTCGCGGTCCGGTTGTCATCGCGGGCAAGTCAAGTGACGTGCAAGTGACGTAAGTGGGACCTGGCGGACACAACCATTGAACCGCGCGTGTCCAAACCAACGCATGGGAACAGGTGTAACGCCCGTGCACGGATCTTGCGGCTGCGTCAAAAGCAGCCGCCAGTTCAAATGCCCATTGGCGAACGACCAACCCACCGGTGTGGTCGTCGCAAAGCAATGCAGACGCGGGCTCTCGGCGGGGAGCAATATGTCTAGGAACCGCCACATGGCCCGGCTCCCCGATTTAAAGCCCGAGCATGGCTTCCAGCGGCCCTTTGGGAAGCGGCACCATGAACCATTTCTCAAACATGACGAACAACACGAGCGGAACGCCAATTCCCACAGAGACCGATTTCACGAGCGAATTTTTGCCAATCACCATCATAAAGCCGGCGATGAAGATCGTCGAAGCCACGTAGATGCCGAGAACCTGGATCAGGCCAACGAACCCGATCGCTGGCAGCAGCACGGTCATAACCCGCATCATGGCAGGCTTGGAAACAAACACGCCGTCGCCATCACCGCCCCGGGCCAAAACCGCCTGGACAATGGTGATCGTGCTGGCCAGCCCAAGGGCGATGGCGATGTAGAAGGGGAAATACCCAGCCGCAGGCCCCTCGCCTTCGACCCATCCAAAACCCATCCGCCGCGAATCATAGATGACGAGGGCACTACCGGCCAAAAGCAGCAGTGCGACGATGATGTCCATCGTACGATTCTTGACCAGTGGCGGCTCATCCGCATCGCCGTCGTTATGCATGGTGGGGCTCCCTTGCGTCGCCGCTGTCTCCAGCAGCCACCTGTTGATGAAATGACCAGTGTGAAACGAAGGCCCTGTCGCCAGGGCCTTCAAACATTACTTCGCGGCAGGGGCCGCAGCAGGAGCAGGAGCTGGAACCGTCGTCGCTGCGGCGAGGAACCCGGCTTCCTTCATCAGATCATAATGCGTCTTGTCGGCAGCGATCACCCACTTCTTGTAGTCGTCGCCCGACATGAACACGTCGTTGAACGCGCCCTTTTCCATGAACTCTTTCCAGTCCGGCGTGGCGCGAACCTTCTTGAAGAGGTCGACATAGTACGTGACTTCATCGGCCTTCACGTCAGGCGGCATGAAGATCCCGCGCAACATTTGATATTCGACCGGCAATCCGCTTTCCTTGCAGGTCGGGATATCGCTCCACGCCATCGTTTCCGTCACCTTGCCGGTATAGGTCGAGCGTTTCGTATCGAAAATGCACAACGGACGAAGGGCCCCACCGCGCCATTGCGAAACAGCTTCGATTGGATTGTTCACCGTCGAGTCCACGTGCTTGCCGGTCAGCTGAACGGCAACAGCGCCACCACCTTGGAAAGGAATATACGTGAACTTCTTTGGAGCGGTCACACGCTCGATCGCGGCTGTGAGGATCTGGTCCTCCTGCTTTGATCCAGTGCCGCCCATTTTGAATTTTTTGTCGTCGCCAGCTTTCACCGCCGCCACATAGTCTTGTGCCGTCTTATAGGGAGACTCTGCGTTCACCCACAAAACGAACTGATCGAGCGACAGCATGGCAACCGGCGTCATATCTTTGTGGCTGAATGGCAATCCGGTACCGTATGGCGTCGTAAACAAGTTCGACAGCGTGATAATCAGCTTGTGCGGGTCGGATTTGGCTTTCTTGACGTCAAGAAAACCTTCGGCACCCGCTCCGCCACCCTTATTCACGACAATGAGCGGCTGCTTCATCAAATTATGCTTCGTGACAACGCCTTGAATAAAGCGCGCCATCTGATCGGCGCCGCCCCCAGTACCAGCCGGAATAACGAATTCCACTGGCTTTTGCGGTTCCCACGCCCATGCAGGTGCCGCGCCCAAAACAGCGAGCGAACTGGCTGTTGCAAGAGCAAGATTTCGAAAGGTCGTCAAAAACGAAGGCTTCATAGTAGTGATCTCCCTAGTCGGCTACGCTTGTTGTTTTTATTCTTGGTTCTTATCGTCAGTCAAAGTTTTAGCTCGAGCGACAATTCGCAGGGGTCGGCATTTCGAACATCCAAGCTACCCTTTCCCTGCGTTTTGCCCGACCTTTAGAGCATGACGTTGCGATTACGATCAAGTTGCGGCACCAGCAGGAGGCGTTTTCGACAGCATCGCAGCTTTGGCGGCAGTGATTGCGGGCCAGAACAGCATCAGCAAGCCAAGACCCATGATCGTCGCGACGAGCGGGTTGGCGAAGAATACGCTGAGATCACCCTGCGAAATGAGCATCGACTGCCGGAAGCTCTCTTCTGCCTTGTCACCGAGCACGATCGCCAGAACCAGCGGAGCCAGCGGATAATCGAGCTTGTTAAACAGATACCCGACGACCCCGAACACCAGCATCAACCAGACATCGAACATGGAGTTGTGAACCGTGTAAGCACCGACCGCACAGATCACCAAGATCACAGGCGCGATAATCGAGAACGGAATGCGCAAGATCGAGGCAAACAACGGCACGCAGGTCAGCACGACGATCAGACCCACGATATTGCCCAGATACATCGAAGCAATTAGGCCCCACACGAACTCTTTCTGCTCGACGAACAGCAAGGGCCCGGGCTGAAGTCCCCAGATCAGCAACCCGCCCAACAAGACGGCGGCGGTCGGCGACCCTGGAATGCCCAGCGTCAGCATCGGTAGCAAAGCCGATGTACCGGCCGCATGCGCTGCCGTCTCTGGCGCAATGACCCCTTCGATTTCACCCTTGCCGAAGTTATCGCCGCGCTTCGAGGTCTTCTTGGCAATCGCATAGCTCATGAAGGAGGCCGGCGTGGCCCCGCCAGGCGTGATGCCCATCCAACACCCGATGATGCAACTGCGCACCGACGTCGCCCAGTACTTGGGCAGCTTTTTCCAGGTATCGAGAACCGAGCTGACCCGGATCTTGGAATCCATTCCTTGGAATTTCAGCCCGCTTTCCATCGACGACAGAATCTCGCCGATCCCAAACAATCCGATGACGGCAATCAAGAAGTCAAAACCGCTGAGAAGTTCTTCGTACCCAAACGTCAGCCGCAATTGACCAGTCACCTTGTCGAGCCCAACCGCGGCTAGCGCAAATCCGAGCGCCATCGCAGCAACCGTTTTCCAAGGGCTCCCTTTCCCCATTCCGATAAAGCTCGTGAACGTGAGAAAGAAGACAGCGAAGAACTCCGGTGGTCCGAATTTGAGCGCAAATTTCGCCACAAGGGGCGCTAGAAACGTAATCAACACAACGGCCACGAATGCACCGACAAACGACGACGTAAATGCTGCTGTGAGTGCCTCGTCAGCTCGCCCCTTAAGAGCCATGGGATGACCATCGAAAGTCGTCGCAACGCTCCAAGGTTCGCCTGGAATATTGAAAAGGATCGACGTGATCGCCCCCCCGAACAAGGCACCCCAATAAATACATGAAAGGAGAATGATCCCGGACGTCGGCGACATCGTAAACGTTAGCGGCAGGAGAATTGCGACGCCATTCGCCCCACCCAGGCCGGGCAAAACGCCGATGATAACGCCCAATATGATGCCCACAAACATTAAGACAAGATTGTACGGTGTGAGCACGACCGAGAAGCCGTGCATCAAAGCATTTATTTCGTCCACGTCATTTCCCTCCAGACGGCGATTCTTCTTATTATGTCGCGGTGAGTATCAGGACAAAAGGCTCCCCTCAAGCAGAGCAGATTTAGCCGGTCCACTCGATCTTAAGGCCGCAATACCACCCCCAATTGTTATTGGAGACAATTCTACGTTCCCCGTCTCAGTCTGGTCAGCGCGGTCGCAAGGCCCAAACACCATCGCTGGTGATTAAAGGTCGTTGTCCACGCTCAGTCCTCCGTGGCATACCTTATACCAAGGGAATCCCATCGCCGCAATCGAAGGTTAAAACATTCAACGCTGCATAGCAGCATGAGGCCTTGACCCGGCCCATTTAATGACTGCAGTGCGACACTGCAGCGTCGTCCCTGCAACAAATGCAAGAGACGAAGCGCGTTTTCCTATTGGCCTGCCGAGGATGCTGCATTATGCCGGACATGTAAGCACAAAGTATAACAAGCCACTCGTTAGGGGAGGAAAGCACTCGTGGTCAAGACCGATATCGAAATCGCACGCGAAGCCAGCATGAAGCCGATCGGAGAAGTCGCAGCCAAGATTGGCATTCCTGCCAGCGCACTTGTCCCCTATGGCACCACCAAGGCCAAGATTTCCTTCGACTTTATCAATTCCCTCGCAACCAAGCCCGACGGCAAGCTGATCCTTGTCACCGCCATCAGCCCCACGCCGGCCGGCGAAGGTAAGACCACGACCACGGTCGGCCTCGGCGATGGCCTGAACCTGATCGGCAAACGGGCCATGAGCTGCCTGCGTGAGCCCTCGCTCGGCCCATGTTTCGGCGTCAAAGGTGGCGCAGCTGGCGGCGGCTATGCCCAGGTCGTGCCCATGGAGGACATCAACCTCCACTTCACCGGCGATTTCCATGCCATCACCAGCGCCCACAACCTGCTGTCGGCCCTTCTGGATAACCACATCTACTGGGGCAACAGCCTTGGCATCGATGCCCGACGCGTCGTCTGGCGCCGCGTGATGGACATGAACGACCGCGCGCTGCGATCAATTGTCAATTCGCTCGGCGGCACCGGCAACGGCTTCCCCCGCGAAGACGGCTTCGACATCACCGTCGCCTCTGAGATCATGGCGATCTTCTGCCTGGCAACCAGCCTCGACGACCTGCAAAAACGCATCGGCAACATTGTCGTCGCCTACACCCGTGATAAAAAGCCCGTCTTCGCCCGCGACCTGAACGGCGACGGCGCCATGACCGTCCTGCTGAAGGATGCACTGTCACCCAACCTGGTCCAGACACTCGAAAACAACCCCGTTTTCATCCACGGCGGCCCGTTCGCCAACATCGCCCACGGCTGCAACTCCGTGCTGGCGACCCAGACCGCGCTGAAGCTGTGCGACTACGTCGTGACCGAAGCAGGCTTTGGAGCCGACTTGGGGGCCGAAAAGTTCTTCGACATCAAATGCCGCAAAGCGGGCCTTAAGCCATCCGCAGCCGTCATCGTCGCGACCATCCGCGCGCTGAAAATGCATGGCGGCGTGGCCAAGGACGACCTGAAGCAAGAAAACGTCGCAGCAGTCGCCAAAGGTTGCGACAATCTCAAGCGCCACATCGAAAACGTGTCCAAGTTCGGCGTCCCAGCTGTCGTCGCCATCAACCGCTTCGTCACCGACACCGAAGCCGAAGTCCAAGCTGTCATGGCAGCCGCCGAAAGCATGGGCACCAAAGCGTTCTTGTGCACCCATTGGGCCGACGGCGGCAAAGGCACCGAGGCGCTAGCCCGCCACATCGTGGCCGTTGCCGAGAGCGGCGTGGCAAACTTCAAGCCGCTCTACCCCGACGACATGCCCCTGCGCGACAAGGTCCGCACCATCGCGACCGAAATCTACCGCGCAGCCGACATCGCCTGCGATCCCGCAGTTGAGACCCAGTTCAAGGACCTCCAGGCCGCCGGCTACGGCCACCTCCCGGTCTGCATGGCCAAAACCCAATACTCATTCTCAACCGACCCCACCAAGCGCGGCGCACCCACCGGCCACATCGTCCCCGTCCGAGAGCTTCGCCTGTCGGCGGGCGCCGAATTCGTCGTTGTCGTCACCGGCGACATCATGACCATGCCCGGCCTGCCCAAAAAGCCCTCAGCCGACTTCATCAAACTGAACGCCAGCGGCCAAATCGAGGGGCTGTTCTAAATCCGGCCCCGCACCAAAAAACACGTTACGATCAAAGCCCGGCACCCACGCGCCGGGCTTTTTTAATCTGAACGTCCTACGCCCACCGCCCCAACCCCAGGCATGCAATGCCCTTCCTCGTCGCCCTTTCGCTGTGCTGCTTTGCAGCCGCCCTGATCATCCGCATGGTGGACCCGTTGATCCCCGAGATCGCGCGTGATTTCGCAGCCCGTCCTGAAGATATGGCCCTCCTCGCCTCCGCCTTTGCCTTCCCCTACGCACTCGGCCAGCCCATCCTCGGCCCGCTCGGCGACGCAATCGGCAAAGCCCGCATCATCCAGGGCTGCCTCATCCTGCTCGCTGTAGCCCTCGCCACCTCAGCGCTCGCGACCTCGCCCGAAATGCTGTTTACCGCCCGCATCATGGCGGGCCTTGCCGCTGGCGGCACGGTACCCGTCTCAATTGCCATGGTCGGCGACCGCGTCGGCATCGCGGAACGCCAAGTCGCTTTGTCTCGCTTGCTGGTTGCCATGCTCACCGGTCAACTCACCGGCGCACTCGGCGCTGGCATCATCGGCGACTATGTCGGCTGGCGGCCCGTCATGTGGTTGGGCACCGCCTTGATCCTGACGGCTGCTATCATCGCCTCACTCTACCTGTCGCCGCGCCAGTCCGTGGTCCGCAAACCGTTCAGCCTGTCATCCATCGTCGACGGCTACGGCCTCGTGTTCCAAAATCCTCGCGCCAAAATTTGCTATGCGGCGGTCTTCATCGGCGGCATCTGCCTGTTCGGTCTGTTCCCCCACATCGCCACGCTCTTGGAAGCCCGCAACGCCGGCAGCATCAAGGAGGCCGGCTTCGTGATCGCAGGTGCCGCCATCGGCGGTGTGATCTACGCCGTCCTGGTCCGTAAAATCCTCGCCGTGTTGGGCGGCCAGATGAACATGATCCGCGCAGGCGGCATCATCGCGGGTCTAGGCTTGGCCGTCTGCGCGCTTCACGTGAGCTGGCCGCAGGAAATGGCCGCCTTCTGTGTCCTGGGCATCGGCTTCTACATGATCCACAATTCGCTGCAGACCCAGGCAACCGAACTGGCACCCACCGCACGCGGCGCCGCCGTCTCGCTCCACGCATTTTTCTTCTTCATGGGCCAGGCGTGCGGCCCCCCGCTCTTTGCCTATGGCTTCGCGCTCTTTGGAACGAGGGCCACGATCTGGATCGCTGCAGGCTGCATGGCAGCACTCGGACTCGGTCTCGCATCTCTTTTAACGTCCGCTAACAAGAACCCGCCGCAGAACTGAAGTGCACGCATTTCGGGCGACTGCATGAAATTAAGGCACGCATTCGGACTTGTTATCGCGTGCAAAGCGCAGTTTCATACCCCCATCGGGTTGGCCCGCTGTTTGCGATAACGGGTTGCGACGACGGTCGACGTTGGAGGTCCCAGGAGCAAGCTGATGGAGCGTGAAACAGTGGACCATTTGACTTGATCCAAAGCTGACGCGTCGGAATTCGCGCTAAGGTCTGGATACGAACGGTGCTGTAGAGGACTGAATCTGAGAAGGGGACATTGTGGCGATCTGCTTCGACGAAATGAACGGAATTCCTGGCGTACATGGCGATCCGCGTATGCCTTATCAGGGCATCGCCGACTGGATCGCAGCACAGCCTCTCGACCAGTTGCGCCGCAAGCGTGAAGACGCCGAAGGCCTGTTCCGCCGCACGGGTATCACCTTCGCCGTCTACGGCGACCCCTCGTCAGCCGAACGCCTGATCCCCTTCGACATCATCCCCCGGGTTATTGCTGCCAACGAATGGCGCCGCTTGTCCGCAGGTATCGAACAGCGCGTCCGCGCGCTCAATGCGTTCATGTACGACATCTATCACCGCCAGGAGATCTTGAAGGCCGGCCGGATTCCAGAAGAACTCATCATCAACAATTCGGCGTTTGTCCCCGAGATGATGGGCGTCACCCCACCGCTCGGCATCTACAGCCACATCATCGGCATCGACATCGTCCGCACCGGCGAAAACGATTTCTACGTCCTGGAAGACAACACCCGCACGCCCTCCGGCGTCTCCTACATGCTGGAAAACCGCGAAACGATGATGCAGCTCTTCCCCGAGCTGTTCGCCAAAAATCGCGTGGCCCCCGTCGACACGTATCCAGAAAACCTGCTGAAAACGCTCGTCTCGGTCGCGCCCTCCAATCTCGACAGCGATCCCGTCATCGCCGTCCTCACGCCGGGCCAGTACAACAGCGCCTATTACGAGCATTCGTTCCTCGCCGACCAGATGGGCACAGAACTCGTCGAAGCCCACGATCTCATCGTGCTCGACGGCTTCGTCAAAATGAAAACAACCCAAGGCCTGCGCCGCGTCGATGTCATCTATCGCCGCGTCGACGACGACTATCTTGACCCGCTCGTGTTCCGCCCCGACAGCCTGCTTGGCGTCCCCGGCCTGTTCGACGTGTATCGCTCGGGCCGCGTCACGATTGTGAACGCCCCCGGCGCCGGCATTGCCGACGACAAGGCCATCTACAGCTACATCTCCGAGATCATCCAGTTCTATATGGGCGAACCCGCGATCCTAAAAAACGTCCCGACCTTCAACTGCCGCAAGCCCGGCGATCTCGCCTACGTCTTGGAAAACATTGAAGAGCTGGTCGTCAAGGAAGTTCACGGCTCGGGCGGCTACGGCATGCTCGTTGGCCCCGCCGCGACCAAGGCCGAGCATGAACTGTTCCGCGCCAAGCTCAAAGCGCGCCCTGACAACTACATCGCCCAGCCCACGCTCGCCCTGTCGACCTGCCCGACCCTGGTCGACGCAGGTCTCGCGCCCCGCCACCTCGATCTCCGCCCGTTCGTCCTTATCGGCGATCAGGTTCGCTTGACGCCCGGCGGTCTCACCCGCGTCGCGCTGAAAGAAGGCTCCCTCGTCGTCAACTCGTCCCAGGGCGGCGGCACCAAAGACACTTGGATCTTGCAGGATTAAACAAACCCGATGCTAGGCCGAACCGCCAACGATCTCTTTTGGCTCGCCCGTTCGATCGAACGGGCAGAAAACATGGCGCGCCTGACCGAAGTGGGCTACCGCCTGTTTCTGTTACCGCGCGAAGGCCACGGTCACAGTCAGGAATGGCAATCGACGCTCGAAAGCGCAGGCTGCCTCGACCAGTACAATGAAAAGTATGACAACCTGGACATGACCAATGTCGTCAACTTTCTGCTGTTTGACGAAACCAACCCGTCGAGCGTGGCCACCTGCCTTGCCAACGCCCGCCGCAACGCCCGTGCCCAGCGCACGGCGATCACGCGCGACATGTGGGAAAGCATCAACACCTCGTGGATTGAGTTCTCGAGCTTCAATCCGCAACGCACATCGGCCAACGAATTGCCCCACGTGCTCGATTGGGTAAAACAGCGCTCCGCCCTCTATCGCGGTGCGATGCTGAACACCATCCTGCGCAACGACACCTATTGCTTCAGCCAGCTCGGCACCTTCCTGGAGCGCGCCGACAACACCGCCCGCATTCTGGACGTGAAATACTATGTCCTGCTGCCCAGCATCGGCCTTGTCGGCTCACCCGTCGACAACGTCCAATGGGCAGCGATCCTGCGCTCCGTCACCGCCCACCGCAGCTACCGCTGGGTCTACAAGGAAAACTACCAGCCAGCCCACATCGCAGAATTCCTGATTCTGAACCCGCAGATGCCGCGCTCGCTTCGGTCGTGCTACGACGAGATCACGACCGCACTGAACGACCTCGGCCGCTTCTATGGCAAAACCCACGCCTGCCATGCCCACGCCTCACAAACCGCCCACCAACTCGCCCAGACCTCGATCAAGCAGGTCTTCGCCGATGGCCTGCACGAGTTCCTGATCGATTTCACAGGCCGCAACGGATGGCTCGCCGCCGAAGTCTCCGACGCCTATCATTTTAATGGTTGAGGACATCAAATCACGCCCATGCTGATCTCCATTCGCCACAAAACGCGCTACACCTACGACATCCCCGCGCGCTACGCCGTGCAGACGCTGCGGTTGTCGCCGCCCTCGTTCACCGGCCAGACCGTGCGTGAATGGCGCATCACCGCCCCTTGCATGGAACGCGCCGTCCATTTCACCGATAGTTTCGGCAACGCGGCAGCCCTCGTCGCCTGCGACCAGCCCCATTCCCACATCGAAATCTCAGCCGAAGGCTTGGTCGAAACCACCGATTGCGCGGGCGTCGTCAAAAACCTGTTCGACCCCGCCCCGATCCGCCTCTTCCTGCGTAAGACGCCGACAACCACGCCCGATGCCGCCATCACCGAACTGGCCGCAAAGACCAGCGGCGAGTCGACCGTTGCCCGCCTCCATGCCCTGATGGCCGCCATCCGCGACAAGGTCGAATACCAGACCGGCACCACGTCCCAGCACACACCCGCAGCCGACGTTCTCGCCCAAGGCAAAGGCGTCTGCCAGGATCACGCTCATGTCTTCATCGCCGCCGTCCGCAGCCTTGGCATCCCCGCCCGCTATGTGAACGGCTATTTCGTCACCGGCGCCGAGGGCACGGAAGAGGCCCACCACGCCTGGGCAGAAGCCTACGTCGCTCATCTGGGCTGGGTCGGTTTCGACGTCGCCAACCTCGTCTGCCCCGACGAGCGCTTCGTCCGCTTAGCGACCGGCCTCGACGCCACATCGGCGAGCCCCATCCGCGGCAGCCGCCCGATCCCCTTGGGCACCAGCAGCGTCAACGAAGACCTGACCGTCACCGTCGACGTCGTCGATGAAGACGCCCGCTTGGCTCAAGCTCAAGCACAAGGCCAACAGCAGCAGCAACTGGCGACATCGACCGGCCAAGCCTCGCAAAGCCAATCCCAATCACAATCGGCCCCAGTCCACGCCAACCCGTCCGAGCCGCTCGCTGGGAACAGAGCTGAGAAACCGTCCCCGTCAGCCTGAAGCCCATCCCGCCGTCCCCGCATCCCGGTTGAGTTCCGTCCAGCTTCGAACTAGACAAACCCGACGCAAACCACTGAGGTCGTCCGAGCGCCTAAAGCAAGGACATCGACCGCCGTGGCGAGAAAACCACCCGGAGCAACGCCGCCCATGACCTATGCCGTAGCGCTGCGCCTGGAGCGCGGTCTGGTGTTTGCCGCCGACACGCGCACCAACGCCGGCATCGACAACATCGCCCAATATCGCAAGCTCCATTTCTGGCGCAAAACCGGCGACCGGGTCATCGTCCTGCTCACCGCTGGCAACCTTGCCATTACCCAAGCCGTTGTCAGCCTGATCAACGAACAACTGGAATGCGACGACCCAGAAAAACCGACAATCTATAACGCAACCAACATGTTCCGCGCCGCCCGCGTCATCGGCGACGCCGTCCGCGAAGTCCGCAAGACCGACGGCGATGCCCTCGAAGCAACCCGCTCCGGCTTCAGCGCCAGCTTTATCGTCGGCGGCCAGATCGGCGACGAACGCCCGCGCCTTTTCCAAGTGTATTCCGAAGGAAATTTCATCGAAGCTGGCGACGACACACCCTATTTCCAGATCGGCGAACACAAATACGGCAAGCCCATCCTGGACCGCGTCGCCGATCCCAAGATGCGCTTAGGCGAAGCCGCAAAGCTCATCCTCCTGTCCTATGACAGCACGTTGCGCTCGAACCTTTCCGTCGGCATGCCCATCGACATTTTAGTCTACGAACGCGACAGCCTCGATGTCCGCCGCTTCAAGCGGCTGGAACAAGACGACGAGTATTTCAAGAAACTCTCGCTCTCCTGGTCCGAAGCCCTCCGCTCAGCCTTCGCAAAAATCGACGAATTCAAAGTCTAACGGCACTGTTCTCCCACCCTGCCATCCCGGCCAAGCGGTGCCCTTTGGCGCAGCGCCGAGCAACTTTGCACCATCAACCGATCACCCCTCGCGCAATCGCTCAATAATCTCAACATACTTTGCCATCGCATCCTCGGTAGAGGTACCTTCAAGCGCTTCCCAAGCGTCGAATTTCGCGCACGCAACACGGTCGAACATATCTGGCCGCTCACCCGTCACGTCGCCGTCGGTCGCCTGCTTGAAGTTGGCGTAGATCGCCAAAAGCGTCATGTTATCGGGTCGCTTGGTCAGCAGCTTCGACGCCGCCACCGCTTCCTCGAATTGCCCCTTCAAATCCACCATTTAAACCTCCCTGACGACACAACGTCCATGTATGTACATAACCCGTCATCAATGACAAAGTCACAAAAAAGAAAAGGGGTTTTGGGGGAAATCTTTCCCCCAAATGGGGCCCGGGGCGATAGCCCCGAGTCTTGACCAAGCGGCGCCCCCATGCAAACCATCTACGACTTTCGCTTAAGGGGATGACCGGCCATGCAACTCGTTCGCTTTGGAGCCAAGGGCCACGAAAAACCGGGCCTCGTCGACCGCGCGGGCATCATCCGTGACCTGTCCGCCCACGTCACCGACATTACCGGCGAAACCCTGAGCCCCTCGTCCCTGGCATCGCTGGCCAAAATCGACCCGTCCAGCTTGCCCCTCGCCCCCGCCAACGCGCGCCTGGGACCACCCGTTGCAAAGGTCTGGAATTTCATCGCGATTGGCCTGAACTTTTCAGACCACGCCGCCGAAACAGGCTCAAAAATACCGCCCGAACCCATCCTGTTCAACAAGGCGGGCAACGGCATCGTCGGTGCCTATGACGACATCATGATTCCGAAAGGATCAACCAAACTCGACTACGAGGTCGAACTCGCGTTCGTGATCGGCACCCGCGCCCGCTACGTCGAAGAAGCCGACGCCCACAAACACATCGCGGGCTACACCATCTGCAACGACGTCTCCGAGCGCCATTGGCAGGTCGAACGCAAAGGCCAATGGGTGAAGGGCAAAGCGTTTGAAACATCCGGCCCCATCGGCCCCTGGCTGGTCACGCCAGACGAAATCCCAGACCTCGATGCGCTTGCCATGACCCTCGACGTTAACGGCGAGCGCCGCCAAAACGGCACCACCGCGAACATGATCTTCAAGATCCCGTTCCTGCTCGCCTACGTCACCCAGTTCATGGTCTTGGAACCCGGCGACATCGTCACCACCGGCACGCCCGCTGGCGTCGCACTCGGCATGAACCCGCCCAAGTGGCTCGGCGAAGGCGACATCGTCACCCTCGCCATCGACCACCTCGGCACCCAACGCCAGACGGTCATGCCGTTCAAGATGTAACGCCACATGTCATCCCGGACAAGCTTCGCCCTCTCGCGAAGCGCCAATCCGGGACCCAGCGCCTGAGCGCCGAAGGCACCTCACTGCAGCGTCGGCTTCCCGTTGCCGACCTGTGGCGCGGAGGCGTGCTGACCGCCCGAGCCCTGCAACACCTGACCCAATTGCCCCCACGAATTTTCCGAATTGCGCGGATTTCCAGCCATCGATTTACGCAATTGGCGTGCGGCAACCAGCAGCCCATGATCACGCGATGGCAATGATCCATCCGCGTCCCCTGGCTCCAGCGCTTGCACGATTTCAACGAGCAAACGCTCATACGGCCCCTGCGGCATCAACATCAGAACCGGCCAGTTCTGATCCACATCCTCGAACGCGTCCTTGAGCCTCTGACGATTGAGCGAGTCGCCGGTCGCAAGTGAGCTTTCGAGCGCATAGAACGCATTGTCCATCGCCATCCGGGCCTCTTCGTCCCGCTGCGTCAGTTCGGTGTCGAGCGCCTGATTGGCGCGCCGTCCGCGAGCAAACGCCTCGCTGGCAAAGGCCGCTGCGCCAAACGCTGGCCCCGGCAAGTTAAAGAACAGGTTTGGATCGACCCCGAGTGCCGCAATCAGGCTGCCGACAAACTCGCGATACCGTTGTTCGCCCATGTCGGCGTCGTTGGCAAAAGCTGCTGGCGTCAAAAACGCTGGCATGTCGACCTTTGGCGGACCACCTTGCAGCACCTGCGGTGCAGCCCCCGGCACGGGCCCTTCGGGTCCCTGCAAAGCACGCTGCTGCCCCATCCGTGGGCCACCGACCTGCGGCACCTGCGCATTCAGCGCCCCGCCATCGATGCCGTCGATCGCCGGATACCCCGCCGCACGCGCCGCCAACTGGGTGAAATACCGCTGCCGGTCGGCGTCAAACGTCGCCGATCGCGGGCTATGCGCCGACAGCATGAGCAACGTTTCATACATATCCGGCCGCACATAAAATCGTCCGGCTTCCGTCTTGTCGGACGCCACAGCGTCGACGCCCGCACCCGCGTTCATCACCCGCTTCACGATGCGGGCATCATAGGCATCCGCCGGACTTGCCAATTCCGAGAGCGACAGCGTCGACGTAAACCCGTCGACCGGCTTCATCGGGTGCAGATGCCCGATCACGATATCGGCGTGCTCGTGGATATGCGGCTTGAGGGCATCCACGACAACCTTTTCCATCTTGGCGCGCACGCCGTGCGACTTGTCGGTTTTGAAATGCCGGTCGCAGACCGACGCGAGGTATTCGCGCAGTTCCAGCCGCACGCGGTATTTCTCCGGATTGCGCGACACCATTTCGACCGCATGAATGTCGGCACCCGCCGTCAGCACGACCCGGATGCGATCGGCCGTCACCTTGTCCATCCGGTCAAGATCGACCTCGGCCGAAAATCCGTCTGTGTTGGTGATCGGTCGCATCGCACGCAGCACAAGATTGGCCGTATCGTAAGGTAATCCGCCAAGAGCTGCGTTGATCGTGCCTTCAAGTTGCTCCGCCGACCGTGCCTTCGTGCTGGGCATATCCGACAGCGGCGAGCGCACGGCGTTCGCACCAAACAACCCCGACATGAACACCAGACTATCGACGGCGATCGCAATCGCAAGCGCCAGATAGGCCAACCGGTTGCCATCCTGGAACGCGTTCCACGTGACGACGAAGCGATGCGCCTTGTCGTCCCGGTTCAGCTCGATGAAGTTGATCTTCGTACGCAGCGCATCCGTCTCTTTGGACGGCAGCCCGCTATCGGCCAGACACTTGCGTGCAAACCCGAACAATCCATCGGCCGACGTAAACTGGTTGAGCTTATCGCCGCCCTTGCAGCTCTTATTGAACGTCTCGGTGCCCGCGTTCAGCGCAAACACGATCGAGGCTGCCTCTGCTGCCTGCTTGGGATCGCAGTCGATGCCATTGACCAGTTTCTTGGTGGCCGGTGTCGCGGTCGTCATCGCGGTATGGATCTGCGCGCACAACTGCTGCACTTTGGCAAGCCGCTCAGCCGTCGGTTCCTGGCGGAAGTCGGCCTTGGCCGACTCGAACGCGGGTGTGATCCGCGATGGATCGACCCGCGCACCCGCATCGCTCGGCAACTGCTCCTGCGTCAGCTTGATGCGCTGTTCGGCCGTTTCAGCCTCGCCCTTGAGCTTGGCCAGATCGCCGTCAATCGCCGCCTGCTCCCGTTCGATCTGCGCGATCCGCGTCTCTGCCGCAGCCAACCGCTTCTTGGCGTCATTCGAGCGCTCTTCGGCAATTTTCACCGCTGCCTGCGCCTTTGATAGTTCGTCCATACGCTGGCGATAGATCGGGCCCTTGCCCTCTTTGCCCGTACCCTCGACGCCCCCGGCCTCCGCCATCGCCTCGACGCGCTTGGCATCGACCTCTCTTTGTTTGCCTTCAAGATCGGACTTCTTTTGCGCGAACTCCGCCGCAAGCCCGGGCCGCTCGCCTTTCAGCCGCGACAGCTCCTCGCCAATCGCCAGCTTTTTGCCAGCCAAACCCGCCTGCCCGCCCTGGGCAGTGCTCATGCGCTCCTGCTGCTGCTTGATCGCCCTGTTGCGCTCTTCGATCTGGTTATTGAAATAAGCTTCAATCGTCGGGGCAGCCTCTCGCGAGGCTTCCGCAAGTTTGGCCAGCTGCGCCTCGTAGGCTTCAAAATTCGGCGTGCGAAACAGATTTTGCGCCTCTTCCAGACGGCTATCGGTAATCTTTTGCTCGATGTCGGCGAGAATGCCCGCCACCTGGTTTTGCGCCCGCAGCTCAGCAGCGCGTGCCCGCTCCGACATTGGGAAAATCGAGCTGAACAAACTGTCGAACGAGAAAAACACCGACGTCGCCGCGCACGCCAGGAACATCACCCACAGCACGGAATTCTTGATCACAATCCGCAGGCTTTGCAGATATGGCCGCACCAGATCGGATGCGGCGTAAAGGGCCACGAGCACCACTGCGAGGAGCCCAGCCACCACGATCAGCAACTGATTGCCAAACGTCTCCCACGATCCGGAGGCGATGTGCCGGACGTTGACCTGACCGCTCGACTGCATCAGGTATGTCGCAACGGCGACGAACAGCGCAATCCCGGTCACGGCGCCCAGGGTATTCGATATCATCGGGTCGAGCCCGAACGAACGGGTCTGCGTCTTGACCGGCGACTGGTTCATGCCAATCGCAAAACTCTCCCCGATCAGCCACGCCGCGATCAGCATCACGCCTTGGATGCCGAACGTGATCATCAAGGACAGCACCGCATCCCCGGTGAAATTGCGCATCCCGTCCCACGTCGTATACCCCGACGCCAGCGACAAGATGATGCCGGTCGCCCCCAGCAGCGCGAGCCGCCAGTTCGTAAACATCGTCTCCTCAAGCACCTTCGCCAGCCGCGCCCGGATACCCCAGAGCAATCCGGCCAGCGACATCAGCAAAAGCACGGCCAGCGTCGTCGAAATGAATGACGCAGGATGGGACGCAATCGCGGAGCCGATCTGATTGGCGGCGGCCTGGGCCTTGTCTGCGACCTGCGCGACCGAAGGCGTCTGCACGGAATCGACCGCCGCAAGCACGCTGTCCGCCGTCGTCTTGACATCCCAACCCATCATCACCCTCCAACAGGGATTACGCCTTTAACGGCTCGCACCGCACTTTGACCAAAACACCCGGCAAGCCGAAACGTTCAAAGCCGCCATTCCGCCACTATGCAACAGCGCAAGGACGCCTGTCGATTTTTGACAGTATGAGGGCAAATAAGGCAACACCGGGGGAAAACCGCCCGCGCGCTGGCGCAAGGCATCCACAACATCATCCCCATACCTTGGGGTCTACAAGTTTTTACCTGTACCTTCAGTGAACAATCGCGCGCGGAGGGATAGATCGCCTTACTCCCAGCCGGCCAAATTATTTTTTCGTAACCCGAAAGAAATCACCCAACAGCGGCATTTCCCTCCCCGCGGGCATCTTGATTCCCCTACCCCTTGCGGGGTGGGGGTTTGGGGGTGGGGTTGCTAGAAGTAACAAACGTCACGTCGCCTCAAGCAGCGCAGCCGACCCAAGCCCGCCCATCGCGCTCAGCGCCGCAAGCCCCAGCGCCCCGCGCGGAGCCGCACCTCCGCCATGGGCGAACGCCCGCACCAGCGTTGAAAACAACCGCACGACAAGCACAGCCCCGGAAGCCGCCAGCGGATGCCCGCGCGCGATCGCACCCCCGCCGATATTGATCGCCGCTGGATCGATCCCGAAGTGCCGCGCGAACTGAATAATCTGCGCTGCCGACGCCTCGCTTGTCTCGATGGCAGCCATCTTTGTAACATCGAGATCGTTATGCAGTCCGATCAGCCGCTGCACCGCGGCAATCGCGCCGAACGCCTCCCGGTCGGGCGCCACCCCGATCGTCGTCGAAGCGACCAGCCGCAACGCCCGTGGCTCACCCAATTCCGTCCAAACGCGCGGCGAAACCACAATCACCATCGCCGCGCCGTCCGCCTGCGCACTCGTGTTGGCCGCCGTCAACAACCCACCGCCGCCCGAAAACGGCGTCTGCCGCTCGAAATCCTCCGCCGACACATCCCGCACCATTTCGTCGCGCGCTTCCTCAGGGATTGCCCGCATCGGCACAATCTCGCCGATGAACCGCTTGGCATCGCGCGCCGCAAGCGCTGCCAGATGCGAGCGCATGGCGACCTGATCCAGCTCACCCCTGTTGATACGGCCTTCGCGCGCCAGCAATTCAGAGGCCTCAAACATATTCGGCTCGACGGCCGCGTCCCCCGTCAGCGGCTCCAGACCGATAAATCGCGGCATCTGATGCAGGTTCTTGGGTCGCGCAACACGCCACGGTGCCGTCGACAACGCTTCCGCACCGCCCGCCAGCATGACCTCAGCCTCGCCGGCCCCCACCATCCGGCACGCCTGCACGATCGCATCCAACCCCGACGCGCATTGCCGGTCGATGGTGATGGCCGATGCGGTCTCAGGCAATCCAGCTGTTAACGAGATCAATCGCGCCGGGTTGGAAACCTCGGTCGCGTTTCCTAATATGATCCCGTCCACCAACGCGGGATTGATCTTGCAATCCGCCAGCGCGGCCCGGATCACCGGTGCCGTCAGATCGTCGACGCGCCGACGCGCATGCAGCCCCCCGACCCGGCCAAGCGCAGTTCGCCGCGCGGCCACGATATAGGCGTCCGTGAGTGCCATGGGGTTACTCTAAAATCAAAGCGATAAGCGCCCGCGTCGGCCGGATGCCGCACGCGTCGCATCGGTGTCGTTTGAGCTAGACCACGCGATGGTGGCGAAAACGCGAATACCCCTTGGATTTCGCACGCATGTTATAATATAACATTCTACAAAACCCAGCTTGCAAGCCCCCGTTTTTCGTCATGGCCGCGTCGATGCAGAGCATCGCACTCAACGAGGCGGCCACCCACGGCAGCCCGAATTGGGCGAGAGGTAAAGGTCCGACCCCATGGCTCAACACCGCGACCCCTTCCCCGATCCCGGCCACAACCACGTCGCCTGCCTGACGCTGACCCTCGACCGCGCCAAGACCGCCTTCGAGACCCAAGGCCTGCGTCTGACCGACCTGCGCCTGCGCGTCTTCAAGCAGATCGCGGCCTCCCACCATGCCGTCGGCGCCTACGACATCATCGACCAGCTCTCCCAAACCGGCACCCGCTTAGCCCCTGTCAGCGTCTATCGCGCCATCGACGCCCTGATCGAAGCCGGCGTCGTTCATCGCCTCGAAAGCAAGAACGCCTACTTCGCCTGCCATGCCAACCACGCCAGCCAGCGCCAGAACATTATCCTGTCCTGCGGTACCTGCGGAATCATCGCGGAAGTCGATGGCGAAGCCGTCTTCACAGCCCTCGACACCCTCGCGACAAGCGAAAATTTCACCCAATCCTCCCGCATCGTCGAAGTGACTGGCCGCTGCGCCCACTGCTCCTCCCATGCCACCTGATAAAAAATCCCCCTCCCAAAACTCAAACCGTCATCCTGGCCAAAACCTGTCATCCCGGCCAAGTGGAGCCTCCTTAGGCGAAACGCCGAGCCGGGACCCAGCAATGAGCGCCGAAGGCACGAATCATCCCCTCTCCCCGCCTCTTCGCTGGGAGAGGCTTAGGGTGCAAGGGGCGGCGGCAGGCACGCCCTCCGGTTGGGGGTGAGGTCCGCAAACTCCACGCCTGCCGCCACTCAACAAACCACGAAGGCCGCCCGATGACCACCAGCCCCCCCCACATCCACGACCACAGCTGCTGCGGCCACGACCACAATCCGCCGCCCGAAACCAACCCGAACGCCCTGATGTCGGGGCGCGGCCTCACTGTCGTCAAATCCGACCGCACGCTCATCTCGGGCATCGACATCACGCTGAACCCGTCCGAGATCGTGACCGTCATCGGCCCCAACGGCGCTGGCAAGACGACCCTCGTGCGCACCCTGCTCGGCCTCGAAACCCTGAGCCAAGGCAAAATCACCCGCAAACAAGGCCTTGTCATCGGCTACGTCCCCCAGCGCTTCGAGATCGACCGCGCGATCCCGCTCACCGTCGCCCGCTTTCTCAATCTCGGCCTCAAAAAATCGCCAGCCCAGATCGCCGCAGCCCTCGATGAGACAGGCGCATCGCGCGTCTCAAACGCTCAAGTCGCTGAACTCTCCGGCGGCGAACTCCAGCGCGTGGTCCTCGCCCGCGCCCTGCTCCGCGACCCCCATTTCCTCGTCCTCGACGAACCCGCCAGCGGCGTCGACCACATGGGCGAAGCAAGCCTTTACGCGCTGATCGCACACCTGCGCGACACCCGAAACTTAGGCGTCTTGCTCGTCTCGCATGACCTCCACATCGTCATGGCCAACACCGACCGCATCGTCTGCATCAACCAACACGTCTGCTGCTCCGGCCACCCCCAAGCGGTCGCCACCCACCCCGAATACGCCCGCCTGTTCGGCCCCGACGCGGCAAAATCCTTCGCCGTCTACACCCACCACCACGACCACACCCACGACCTCAGCGGTCACCCCGTCGCCTCACCAACAGAACCTTCCCTCTACATCCGCTCTTCGCCCAACAACTCTAAAGTCATCACGAAATAGAACATGTCGGCATCGACGCACTAGAAGGGTAAGCAATGTCATCGCTATTCCAAGAAATCACTGAAGTCTTGCAAGTCTATTTCGATGGCCTCTACTATAGCGACACCAAGCGTTTAGCCCAGGTCTTCCACCCCAACGCCATCTACGTTTGCGCGGTCGATGTGCCACTCAAGCAGCTAACGATGGAGAGTTACTTTCCCATCGTCGATCAGCGTCCGTCACCTGCTAGCCGCAATGAGCAACGCCGCGACAAGATCGTTTCGATCGAGCTTGCGGGGAACGTTACGGCTATCGCTCGCGTCGAGTGTGCCATCGGCTCCAAGCACTTCATCGACCTGTTGACGCTGATCCGAGTATCCGACCGCTGGCAGATCATTTCAAAAGTATTCCACTACGACCTGAGCCAGAAATAGGGACTGGCCAGAAACACAGAAACAGAAATAGGGACAGCTCGGTTTCTTGCAAATCACCACCCCCTCCACGTCATGCCCGCGTAGGCGGGCACCCAAGCAACCCACAATTGATCGCCAGCCCCCGGACCCCATGCCCCTCCTCGACCCCTTCCTCGTTCGCGCCCTCGCCGCCGGCATCGGCCTCGCCATCGTCGCGGCACCCCTCGGCTGCATCGTCGTGTGGCGGCGCATGGCCTACTTCGGCGAAACCATCGCCCAAGCGAGCCTCATCGGCATCGCGCTTGGCTTAGCCCTCCAGGCCAACCTCACCGTCGCCGTCCTGCTGACCGCCGTCGCCGTCGCGCTCCTTCTCATCGCGCTTGGCCGCCAAACCCTGATCCCCATGGACAGCCTGCTCGGCCTCCTCCACCACGCAGCGCTCGCCGCCGGCATCGTCGCCACCGCCTCGCTGAAAGGCCCCGCCGTCGACCTCGTCGGCTACCTGTTCGGCGACGTCCTGTCCGTCACCACCGGCGACCTCTACTGGGTCTACGGCGGCGGCGCCCTCGTCCTGACCGTCCTCACGTTCCTCTGGCAACCCCTGCTGCGCATGTCGATCCACGCTGACCTCGCCGCCGCAGAAGGCGTCCCCACCGAAGCCGTCCGCATGGCCTTCACGCTCTTGCTCGCCCTCACCATCGCGCTCGCCATGAAGATCGTCGGCGCGATGCTCGCCATCGCCTTCCTTATCATCCCGGCCATCGCCGCAAGGCCGCTCGCCACCACCGCCGAACGGATGGCGCTCATCGCCGCCAGCATCGCCGCCTCGAGCGTCGCCGCCGGCCTCGCCCTCTCCATACAATACGACATCCCCAGCGGCCCCGCGATCGTCCTCATCATGGCCACCTGCGCGATTGCCTCCCTCGCCCTCAGCCAGTCACACGCCCTTCGCGCACTTATGCCAACGAAGTGACAGGGCACTTACTTTGTCGTAAAAAAAGGGGGGGCGGGGTCTCCCCGAGCGGGGCCAGGGGCGGCAGCCCCGTTCGCGCAAGCGAAAAAATGCTATCCACGAACAAAGCCGCCAACCTGCGCTACGGCCAGGATGACAACCGGTGGGACTTGGCACAACTTGTCATCCCGGGCGCACTGCAGCGTCCTTACGGTGCAGTGCAGACCCGGGACCCAGGGGCCACCCCCACCGCACCCATCCACGCGCTCATCTTCACTTAAGCGCAAAAAGAAGGGGGTTCGGGGTCTCCCCGAGCCGGTTCAAGGGCGGCAGCCCTTGCGACATGAGTTGGTGTGGCGGCAAGCATTGAGGTATAGAGCGCCAACGCGAAGCCTCCCGCATCCACGAAAGCCGATCACATGACCCTCGACACCACCATGACCCCGCGTCGCCAGTCCGTCCCCGTCATGGTGGGCAAAGTGCAGGTCGGCGGCGGCGCGCCGTGCGTCGTGCAATCCATGACCAACACCGACACCGCCGACATCAAAGCAACCGTCGAGCAGGTGGCAGCGCTGGCCCGCGCCGGGTCCGAACTCGTGCGCATCACCGTCGACCGCGACGAGGCCGCCAAAGCCGTCCCCCACATCAAGGACCAGCTCCGCCAGCGCGGCGTCACCGTGCCCCTGATTGGCGACTTCCACTACATTGGCCACACCCTGTTGGCCGAAAACCCAGCCTGCGCCCAAGCCCTCGACAAATATCGCATCAACCCCGGCAACGTCGGCTTCAAGGCAAAACGCGACACGCAATTCAGCCAGATCATCGAACTAGCGCTCCGCCACAACAAACCCGTCCGCATCGGCGTCAATTGGGGCAGCCTCGACCAGGAACTCCTCACCCATCTGATGGACGAAAACGCCAAATCCGAAAACCCGCTATCCGCCCGCGCCGTCATGCACGAAGCCATGGTCCAGTCCGGCCTGGGCTCGGCGGCCCGCGCGCAGGAACTCGGCATGGGCGCGGATAAAATCATCATCTCCGCCAAAGTCTCCGCCGTCCAAGACCTCGTCAGCAGCTACATGCTGCTGGCCAAACGCTGCGACTACGCCCTCCACTTGGGGCTAACCGAAGCCGGCATGGGCTCCAAGGGCATCGTCGCCTCATCCGTCGGAATGGGCATCCTGCTCCAGCAGGGCATCGGCGATACGATCCGCGTCTCGCTCACCCCCGAGCCCGGCGGCGACCGCACCACCGAAGTCAAGGTCGCCCAGGAAATCCTCCAGACCATCGGCCTGCGCTCGTTCGTGCCCATCGTCGCCGCCTGCCCAGGGTGTGGAAGAACCACCTCGACCACCTTCCAGCATCTCGCCCGCGACGTCGAAACCATGATCGCCGAACGCATGCCCGAGTGGAAAACCCGCTACCCCGGCGTTGAAAACCTGACGTTCGCGGTCATGGGCTGCATCGTCAACGGCCCCGGCGAGAGCAAACACGCCAACATCGGCATCTCGCTCCCCGGCACCGGCGAAGCCCCCGCCGCCCCCGTCTTCATCGACGGCAAAAAAGCCATGACCCTGCGCGGCCCCAACATCTCCACCGACTTCAAAACCCTCGTCGAAGACTACATCGCCAAAAAATTCGGCTGATCGTGGTGAGGCCACCGTAAAAATTCACGCTGGAGCACGCTCACTTCGGCCTGTAAACCCAATAGTCGCCCTCCTTGTTGCTCGCACGAGCAAACATCGGCAGGCGCCGATCGGGCGGGCGCGTTCCTGTGCTGATCAACTGCCTGATGTCGGCCAGAAGCGGCTGATCCTCTTCATTGAACATGGCATGCGGCAAGCTAAGGGCGTCCGTAGTCAGAGCCGTTACATCAATCGTATCGACGCCGGGCACGACCAGAGGACCAGTTGGGGGCACGTCACCTGCCCTGGGAGCGCCGTTGCTCAGCCGCTTGGACAGCGCCAAAGTGCGGTCACTCCCGGAGGCATAAAGAGTGATGCCCTTGGCGACTCCCTGCGACGCTGCCAGGAGGGACTTGAACTGGTTTCCGTCCATATCCGGTGCAACGAGAATCACTTGATCCAGCCTAGAACTGTTTGGGCTAGAACGTCGCATCTCGCTCAACACTGGCAATAACAAACGACTGCCCATGGAATAGGCGATAACGCTGATCCTAGTGGCTCCGGTCTTCTCGGCGACGAGATCCAAAAATTCCTTGAAATAGGGCCCAGCCCGTAGCGTGCTGTCAGCGTCATAGAGATATTTATCACTGCTGCCCCCGGACGGCCAGGAGTAGACAATGGGAGCGTCCTCAAACCCCAAATTGTGGGCTAGATGGGCGGCACGATAGATCGCACCCTGAAATGTCGTATTCCAACCATGGATGAAAATGAAGGCTCGTCCGCCATCTCTTGCTGGTGGATCGATTTTATCTTTTATGGCGGAAACAAACTCGTCCCTGGGCAATCTGCTCAATTCGCTAATTGTAAAGTGCTTCTTGGGGTCTTCCACTTCATGATATAAACTAACGCCTGCAATCTGCACACTCCAAGGGCGCTCGATTTTCGAGACGACGTGAGACTTTGGGATTGTCACTATGACACGGCCAAATTCAAGCTGTTGGCCGCGCTCCGGCCCATAGTCACCTGCCTCGCCGCGTCTCCGGTCAGTGCCAAAGAATACATTCACCAATGCGGCGGAACCGGCAAGCCCAATTCGACGGACCTTCTGTTCGAGCACCTTAGCTTGGTTGAGCCTTCCGCTCGCACGGTACACCCCTGCCAAACCCAAGAGGGCAATTGGCACATCCGAGTTTTCGGCAATGGGCAAAGTTTCATAAGTAGAGATTGCCTCTGTTAGATAGGACTCCGCTTCCTGGTACCGCTTCAGTTGCTTTTGCACGAGACCCAACTGGGTCCGCGCAGCCGCGGACTCGATGCTTCGAGTCCCGAATTGCTTCTCCGCCATGGCCAAGCTTCGCTGATAGAGCAGAATTGCTTGATCGAAGCGTTCCTCCTTAAAATAGTTATGCGCCAGAGCGAAAAACTTCGGGGCCAACTGCTTGGGATCAGACACGCCGTCGAGCAGCGCCAATGCTTCCGTGACTGCTGCCAAATTCCGCTCAGCGCGGCTGCGCTGCTCGTCCGCAGCCCTCTGGTTATTGTAAGCAACAAGTCCTGCGACGCCCGCTGCCAACGCTAGAACCAGCGCGGCGGCCAGACCCGCAAAGGTCCGCCGAGCCACGCGCCGGGCTTGCTCTGCCTCGCGCCGTGCCGCATCGGCCGCCACCCCCTGGGCAATCTCCCGTTCCATCTGCGCAGCTTCAGCTGTAGCCAGCGCCTTGGCCCTTTCCTCTTGCGCAGCAGCGATCGCCTCGAGCTGAAGACGAGCTGTATCGGCTCGTAAAATCTCGGCCAGTTCGCTTGCCTTGATGAATTCTAGATGAAGGCCTGTCAGGTCCGGTGCGTCCGTGGGGCGTCGCGCTGCCCAGTTCTTGGCCGCCGCAATATCGGTACCCGACAGGAGGCGATTCTCTGGGCGACCGCCTACCTCCCATTCGCTCGCTCGTTGAAGTAGACGCGTATGTTCTCGCAGCCAGTCAAGGTCGGTATTGAGAGCCGCAAGGAGGCGAACCTGCCCGGTGCCGAAGCCCGACCCCGGCGCCTTGGGCTCCTCGTAAAAGTAGACATAATTTAGTTCGGCTAACTGCTTGGGAACCTGCGTACCTGCAAGAGACCGGCACACCACAGGAATGATGCGCTTGCGCAGACGAGAGGCTTCAGCGACCTCCCACGCGCAGACATCCGACATAGCCGATGACGGTGACAGCACGAACGCGATCGTATCCGCATCACGTATGAGATTGCCCAGGCGTCTACGCCAATCCTCGCCGCCCGAAATTCCGTGGCGGTCGAGCATGGTGCCAATGCCGTGGAACTTCAAAACCGTGTCGAGCTGATCCGCAAAGCCGATATCGTCGCGACTGTAGGAGATGAAAACGTTGAGCTTAACTTTGTCCACCGCTCTGTCTGCCATGACGTTGCCCTCGGCAAAAATAAACCCCAACGATGCCAATAGGGCATGGGACGATGCCGGGAGGCAAGGCACGTGGATTGGCGAACGCCGACAGTCGGCATCTGGTGGAGAGCCGGGGGACGCGCGACACGTCGGTACCACGGAGGTTTCGTCAGCGATCTTATCAACAAGCAGAAGATCGGCAAGCCACATCGTAGAAGCGACAGGCACTCACCCTATTGCCGCAAGCAGACCCCCTCACTTCTCCGCGCGCCGGGAGTCCAGATTCCCCGCCAGCGCCGCCGTCAGCGCCTCGGCACCCGCTTGCACGGCGACCGGCTCGGGCACGATCCACGCGCGGTAGGTCGCCGACCGCAACGTGCCGCCACACACCAGCGCGCCGTTGGTCACCGCACACGACGCATCCGCCGACACCGTCGACACTTCGCGCCGATCATGGCGCAACACGTGCAAATCGACCGGCATCAACTCCGCGCGACCCGTCCGTAAATCCACATCGCGGAACACACACGCGAGCTTCATCCGGCACGCCCAAGCCCGAGGCCCCAGCGTATTGCCTGCGCCCAACGCCTGGCCCTTCGACATCGCCTTGGCAGGCACATCGGGCCCCATGCTCACATAACAGGTCTCGCCAAAACACAGCACCGGATCGGCCTGGGTCTTGTTGAACCGCCGGATGCCATAGGTGCCCGGCTCCATGATGAGCAGCACCGACGCCCGTGTGGCAATCACCCCACGCGCTGCCCCCGTCGTCGCAGCCTTGCCCGGCATCAGCGCAACCGGCGCTGCCACCGCAACCGCAGTCCCCACCTGCTGTGCAGACTTCTGAGCCGCCGCATCCGCTGCCTCGCGTTCGCGCTTCGCCGCCTCAACGCGTGCCGTTTCAACTTTCGCCGCTTCAACTTTCGCCGCCTCGACCCTGGCCGCCTCGACCTTCGCCGCCTCAACCTTAGCAGCCTCAACCTTAGCAGCCTCGACCTTAGCAGCCTCAACCTTGGCCGCCTCGACCTTAGCTGCCTCAGCCTTCGCCGCCTGCTCAGCCGCCGCCGTCGCCGCTAACGCAGCCTCCTGTTTCGCCGTCTTATCCGCCGCCTCGAGCTCGGCAGCCTTCAACCGCCGCGCCTCACGCAGCTTCTCAGCCAACCGCAATGTCTCCGCCTCGCGCTGAGCCTCAAGAGCCGCAAGCCGATCATTCTCCGCCTTGTCGGCCGCAGCCTTGTCGGCAGCCGCCGCCAACGCCGCGTTGGCCTTAGCGTCAGCCTCCACTCGCGCCGCCTCGCGCGCTGCGGCCTCGGCAACCAGCGCTTGCCTGGCGTCTTCGGCCTTGCGCGCTTCGGCTGCCTTCAACTCAGCAGCAGCTTTCTCGGCAGCAGCCGCAGCTTCGATCTCGCGCTGACGGGCCTGCTCCTCGTCCTGCCGCTTGAGTGCAACCCGACGCTTGGCCTCAGCTTCGTCGGCAGCATCCTTGGCGTCGCGCGCGCGCTGCTCCTCCAAGGCCATCGCTGTCTTGGCAGCCTCCGCTTCGACGTTCCGGGCAGCCTCGGCCTCCTCGGCTTTGATCAACTCGGCCTCGGCTCGTTTATACTCAGCTTCCCGCTCTGCAGCCTCCAGCTTGGCCCGCTCCAGCATATCGGCCTCGTCCGCCTTGCGCTGCTTTAAAGCTGCCTCCTGCTCCCGCTTTTTGGCAGCAAGCCTTGCCGCCTCGGCTTTCTTCTTGGCAGCGAGCGCCTTCTTTCGCGCCGCATCCGCATCCGCCGTTGCCTTCACCTGAGCCGCATCCGCAGCCTGCGATGCCGTGGTCGTCGCACTGGCGGCCGCAAATTTCTCAGCGATCTGATGCGCCGCCGCGTTCGCCACAGGGTCCGCTGCAATCGCTGATGGCGCAAACCCACCAAAAACCGCAATCGCGGCAACGGACACCGACAAAACCAATGATGAAGCCCGCATGAATTTGCTCATCTGTTCGCATAAAACGCATTGGGCAAAAGCGGTACAAGGCAGGCCAAGCCAAAACAGACCGCCCCCCGACCCGCTTCAAATGGGAACAAGGCAAAACACCTCCACCCGGTCCCGGACCATGCGGAACCTATGACGGAACATCGTGTCAAAAGTTCTGCAGTAAAGGGATGGTCGACGATCATCCCATACCGGTTCCAATCTGCCGATAAGACACCCCACCCGCTGAACCGCGCGTGAATGTTTCAAGCGCTCGTCAGGATCGACCGCAAGCCTTCGCGGTAGCTGGGATAAATCAGCCGCCATCCCAAATCGCCTTTGGCGCGCGCATTACTGGCCCGTTTATTTTCGGCATAAAAGCTCGCCCCCATCGGCGACAGCCGCGCGTCGCCAAACGCAATCTCGGGCGGCACCGGCATCCCCAGCAACGCCGCACCAAAGGCAACCACATCCTGCGGCGGCCCCGGCTCGTCGTCGCACACGTTATAAACGTCGTGTCGCGGCGTCCCCTCGATCGCGGCCAGAACCACGCCCGCGATGTCGTCGCGATGGATGCGATTGAACACCTGACCTGGCTTCACGATCCGCCGCGCCGTCCCCTCGCGAAGGTTGTCAATCGCACTTCGCCCCGGCCCATAAATGCCAGCCAGCCGGAACACGATCACGCGCTGCCCCGTCCGCGCGCCCAGATCGCGCCACTGATCCTCGGCAGCCGCCCGCCGCACGCTGCGGTCAGACGTTGGCCGAAGCGCGCAGGTCTCATCGACCCACGCCCCCTGCCAGTCGCCATAAACCCCAATCGTCGACAGATACCCGATCCACCGAACGCCAGCGCTCGCAGCAATCGCATCGCCAAACACACCCAGCACCGGATCGCCTGCAGGCCCAGGCGGCGCCGACACCAGCACATGCGACGCCGAGCCAATCGCCTCCGCAAGCCTCGGCGCAGCGGTCGTCCCATCGAACACGAAGGCATCGTAGCCAAGCGCTGCAATCCGCGCAGCCCCCGCCTGCGTCGTGGCCGTCGCCGTGACGCGCCATCCGTCGACCGCCACCCGCGCCGCAACCGCCGTCGCGCTATACCCCAAGCCAAAACAAACCAGATGAGTCATGCCGCCCTCCGATACGTCCAGCTGAATACAGGTACAAAGCCAAAAAAACTGGTGGGTCTGGGAGGCTGTGCCTCCCAGCGGAGCGCGAGGCCGGCCTCGCTCGCGACGCAGTCGCGAATGTCGGCGCCGGCGTCACGACACCCAACTCCGCTCGCCCAAAGCCGCCCACTCCGCCCTCACATCCCCATCGCTCTCGTCCGCCTCATAACGCGCCCGCATCCCTTCGATCTCGCTCGCCTCACTCAACCGGCCCAGCGCCCACACGGCCATCCCGCGCACCAGCGCCGATGGATCACCCAGCAGCCCCACCACCGCGCCGAACAGCGTCCGGTCGCCCGAATTCCCCGCCGCGATCAGCACATTGCGCACAAACCGGTCCCGCCCGGTCCGCTTCACCGGCGTCCCCGCAAACCGCGCCCGGAACGCCGCATCGTCGAGCGCCAGCAGCGCCGCGAGCGGCGGACGATCCGCCTCGTCCCGCACAGCGAGCCGGAACTCACGCGCAGCGGTCGCATACTTGTTCCACGGGCACACCGCCAGGCAATCGTCGCAGCCAAACACCCGGTTGCCCATCGCCTCCCGGAACTCAGCCGCAATCGGCCCCTTGTGTTCGATCGTCAGATACGCAATGCACCGCCGCGCATCCAGTTCATACGGAGCGGGAAACGCCGCTGTGGGGCACGCATCGAGACACCGCCGACAGCTCCCGCAATGGTCGGCTTCAGGTGCATCGGGCTCCAATTCTGCGACCGTCAAAATCGCGCCAAGGAACAACCACGACCCGCGGGCGCGCGACACGAGGTTCGTATGCTTCCCCTGCCAGCCCAGTCCCGCCGCCTGCGCGAGCGGCTTTTCCATCAGCGGCGCGGTATCGACAAACACCTTGACATCCGCCCCCGACAGCGCCGCAAACTGCCCCGCGATCCGCTTGAGCTTGGCTTTCAGAACGTCGTGATAATCTTTGCGCTGCGCATAGACCGAAATCGCTCCGCGATCAGGCTCGTCTAAGATCGCCATCGGATCGCGATCCGGCCCATAATTCATGCCCAGCATGATCACCGAGCGCGCTTGCGGCCACAGCACAGAAGGCGACCGCCTCCGGTCCGCGTGCGCCGCCATCCAGTCCATATCGCCATGCCGTCCCTCGGCCAAAAACGCATCGAGCCGCGCTCCCGCCAACTCAATCGCGTCCGGTCGCGTCACGCCGAAGGCCTCAAACCCCTCCGCCCGCGCCCACGCCTCCAATTGCCGTCGTAAGTCCTGGCCCAACCGAATTCCTCCGCCCGCCAGGATTACCATCATGCACGTCTTCAGTCACAACAACTCATGGGTCTGGGAAGCTGTGCTTCCCAGCGGAGCGCGAGGCTGGCCTCGCTCGCAGCGAAGCTGCGAACACGGGCGTAGAAACGCCCCAAGCCCTACCGCGTCATCGCGGGCCGCCAGCCTGCCGCCATCGCGTCTGCCTCCGAGCAAAACCACCGCGTCCCCCGGTCCGGCGACATGGCAACCCGCTGATACCAGGGGCTCCACGGCATGTGATAGATCAGCCCCGACCGCGAAACGTTGCCCTTGATCGCGCATCCCTGTGGCGCATCGCTGGCAGCACCAGCCCACCGCCCGGCGCGATAATCCCACGCTGGAACCGCTGGCCCCTGCCAGACACCCAGCTTGGCCTGACGCGCAACGGCCTCTTCGGCGACATACAGTTTCGAGTACTTCACGAACGCCCAGGCGTGGCCGCTTTTGATCATTTCGGCGTTGAGATTGACCCCGCCAGCTGAACAGATCGCCAGCACACGCCCGTACTTGTCGAGCGCCTGGACCTTGCATTCAACCCGGCGCTGTTGTGTGAGCGCGACCAGCGCCCGCGTCGCCGCCGTCCCGCAATCCCAACTCTGCCCGCTAACCGTTTGGCACGACTGACCAAGCTCCGGCGCGTCGATCCCTTCGAGCCGGACCCGGTTCCCCGCGATCTCGATCGTATCGCCGTCGATCACCCGGATCATGCCCGAAAGCATGTGATCGGGCGGAATGATGGGAATGCCTCGCGCGAGTGCGGGGCCGCTCAACACTGCACCAGCCAGCGCGAACGCCACTGACCGGGACAGAACAAACCATGACTTTATGCTACGCATGTCGCGCAGGGTGACTGATTCCCGAGTCACAACCTAGGCGCAATTAAGATTTATTAACACATCTTAAGATTATATGCCCAGGAGCGGTGAACCTCTGGCTGCTCCACAAGCCGAACCAAAATAAATCAATGAAATCAATGAGCCGCCACGAGCGCACCACGACCCCTAGCGTGGAGGCGGCCCTAGCCGCGCGCCCCCACACACACCAGCTTGCACAGGCAAGCCCATGATTGCGCTTAACATTTGCCGCAAGTCTTAACGCCCGCCCGCCACCGCCGTATCGGAATCATAACCCGCCGCCGTAATCTTCAACGCACCGTCGGCCTTCATGAACGCCTCGACCTCCGCGGTCGGCGGTGGAGACGACGCCGTCACCCCGATCTCGGCCATCAGCCGGGCACAGTTGACGAATTTGCGCTCGCTGCGCGAATAAATCCCGCCCTTGAACAGGGCACGAGCCGCAACTTGGCCCCGGTGCGGCCCGCTGGTTAAAATGAACACCTGCTCCATGACAACGCTCGCTTCTGCCCAAGATACCAGCCGCGTCTCCAGCCGGAATGGTGCAAACGGCCGCAATTCGCGGCGATAGCGGATGATGATCGAACTGGCGATCGGCGTCCATTTATGCCGCCGAACCGCCCGCCACAGCCCCGTCCGCACCAAGAAATCAATCCGGCCCAAATCCATCAGGGTCAGGTAACGGCCATTGTTCATGTGCAGACTAAGATCGAGATCAGTCGGCAACACCCTGAAATGCAAGATGCTCGCGTCCTGGGGCTCCCGCAGCGCTGGCCTGCGCCAAACCGTCAGTGCAAACCAGATCAGCCGCAGCCACAAATTCATGGTCGATCATACCTTTCATCACGGATGCGCGAACGCAAAAGCAAAACGTTCATAACTGAACCAGCGAGACTGCGCTTCCGAAAGTCTGTCAAGGACAAGGGCGTCAAAGCGACCTGCATCCACATCCTCAAATCCACAGCGCGCTTGTGGGTTGCGCGGACCGCGCCGAACCCTGTTATAGAATGCCACATTGCTCTTTTATTGACGCCGGGTCGGCTATACGGCGCACACGCCCACCGTCACGCCCGGCACATTAAGGACGACGCATGTCATACCGCCCAGGCAAAACAATACAAAAGCCAATACGACGAGCGTTTTTCGCCGCAGCCGGGCTCGTGTCGTCTACCGCAGCTTATGCGGCCCCCGGCGACCCTGTCGTCCAGCCCCAGCCCGGCACGCCCGCAACGTCTGCTGCCGCATCCTCCACCGCCGCGCAAGAAGCCGCGGCTCTGCTGCTGCGCGGTAACGCGCTCCAAGCGATCACCCAATATACCGAAGCTCTCAAAGACCTCACCCTGACCAACGACCGCCGGGGCGCCATCCTGAACGACCGTGCCGTCGCCTACGCCCGCGCCGGCCAGACCAAGCTCGCCATCGACGACTTCAACCGCGCCGTGCAGCTGTTCCCCGAGCATCCAGCCACCTACAACAACCGTGGCAATCTCCTCCTCGCCCTCGCCCTTTCGAAAGAAGCCATCCGCGACTTCGACCGCGCGATCCTTTTGGCCCCCGGTTATGCCGCCGCCTACGCCAACCGGGCCGGCGCATACGACCGCCTGGGTCAACCCGAAGACGCCCTGCGCGACTATACCCGCGCCATCGAGCTCATGCCGCAGAGCGCCGTCCCGCTGGCCGGTCGCGGTCGCGTCCTGCTCGCCATCGGCAAACCCCATGCCGCCATTCGCGACTTCGGTCGCGCGGTCGCAGCCGACGCCCGTTTTTCGAACGGATATCGCGGGCGCGCCGCAGCCAAGCTCAAGATCCGCCGCTACGACGACGCCATCGAAGACCTTTCCCGCGCCATCGCCTTCGACAACGGCAACCCCGAACTCTACATCCTGCGCGGCCACGCCTATCTAGGCGTCCGCAACTTCGCGTCCTCCATCCGCGACTTCTCCCGCGCCATCGAATTGGACGCCAAATCGGCGGCTGCCTACGCCGGTCGCGGCCTCGGCAATGGCTACGTCGAAGCCTACGACGAAGCCTTCGCCGACCTCAATCGGGCGATCGAAATCGACCCCCGTAACGCCACATCATTTGCCTACCGCGCCATCGTCTATAACGAGGCCGGCCAGACCGACGTCGGCCTCCAGGACGTCGAAACCGCTTTGAAGCTCGACGCCAAACGTGCCGAAATCTATTGGGCACGCGGCGCGATCAGCGAAGCCCAGGGCCGCACCAACGAAGCATCCTCGGACTATCGCACGGCACTCGCCGGAAATCCCCAATTGGCGCTGGCCGCCGAAGGCTTGCGCCGGTTAGGCGGCGAACTACCCGACAGCTCCGATGTGCCGATCGCAGGCCTCGGCATTGACGGCTGGACGGTCGTCTCTCGCGGCACGGAATTCTATGCGGTCATGAACGACATCCCGGCCCTGCGCGTCCCATTGGAATCGCCCGGCGTCGGCCAACCGCGCCTGATCGACTGGGAAGTGAGAAAAGCTGCGCCGAAAGGTATCGGTATTCTCCGTTTCCAAGGCGGAACGATCACCGGCAAATCCGGCACCCAGGAGGTCGAATTGTCGGCCATCGTCGACATCAACGCCCGCGCCGTCATCGCCGTCGAGCCCCACCGCCTCGGCACGAAAACCGCAACCTGGACCTGGGAGGAAAATCGCGTCGTCGTCGCAAGCGTTGACGGCGTCACCGACGAATTCAACCTGCGCTCGTCGATCGCCGCAGCGCCCGGTCCAAAAGCTGCTCGCTCTGCCGAAGGCCGAATTGGCGAAGACGGTCAATGGCAGCCATTCGACCAAGGCGACAAACCCCGCGCTGACCGCCAACAGCGCTCCGCCCAAACCAAAGACCAAGCGCCACGCCCGTCGAATCAGAAGCCCAAGTCGATTTTCGAACTGCTGTTTGGCAACTGACACTCACCCACAGACAGCCCGCCTTGACCGCAAATCGTCGGCAAATCTGACGGGACCACGTAACATTTGTCGCGCGCCATCGAACTTCAATCAAGCAAAACCAATGATTGGAGACCGCGCGATGCGTAGACAGAAAATGTTTCAACTCCAGAGACTTAGAACAAAACAGCACGTCGCGATGACCGCTCTGGCCGCTGTGCTGGCCGTTGGCACCATGAGTATTGGCAGCTCGACACACAGCATCGCTGCCAAAGCAATCTCGGCGCCGTCCGTGTTCACCACCACGAAGGAAAAGCTGGCCTTGAACGGCTACGATCCGGTCGCCTATTTCGTCGCTGGCGCGCCCAAGAAGGGTGTCGCTGGCATCACTGCCCAGCACCAAGGTGCAACGTGGCGCTTTGAATCCGAAGCCAACAAAACGGCGTTTTTGGCGCAACCAGAAAAATACGCGCCTCAATATGGCGGCTATTGCGCCTACGCCGTGAGCCAAGGCTACACCGCATCCGCTGACCCAACCGCCTGGGAAATTGTCGATGGCAAGCTCTACGTAAACTACAACCGCTCGGTCGCAGCGTCGTGGTCGAAACAGTCGCGGGCCTACATTACCAGCGGCGATGACCATTGGGCCAAGCGAACCCGCATTGAAGCCAACACCAACTGACCACGCTGATCACGCGGCGACAGCAGGCATCCAGCCAATTGCCTCTTGATCTAGCGAGACACATCAGGCGTTTAGGTGGGCGATTGCAATTTGCCCGTTCCTCGACCCGAAAGTCCGCCCATGCCGCCCGTCGTCGTCTGGTTCCGCCAGGATCTCCGCTTGGCGGGTCAGCTCGCGCTCGCAGCAGCAGCCGCCAGCGGACGTCCCGTCATCCCGGTCTATATCCTGGACGACGAAGCCCCGGACCTCTGGCGTCCCGGCGGCGCATCCCGTTGGTGGCTGAACCGCTCTCTCGCAGCCCTTGCCGAAAGCCTCGACACGATCGGCAGCCGTCTGATCCTGCGCAAGGGGTCTGCGCTCGCAACTCTCACCGGCCTCATCGAAGAAACCGGCGCGACCACGATCTACACCCAAGCCGCCTACGAGCCCTGGGCCACCGCACTGGAACAGCGCCTTCACACCGCCATGTCCGAGCGCGGCGTCGAATTCAAGCGCATGGCCGGTGGCGTTCTCAAGCGGTCCGATACGATCCGCACGAAAACCGGCCAGCCCTTCAAGGTCTACACCCCCTATTGGCGTGCCTTCCAGGCGACCGGTCCTGTCGCCAAGCCCGTCGCCGCACCGACCAGCCTTGCCAAACCGGCCCGCTGGCCCAAAACGGATAAACTGGCCGACTGGGGCCTCCACCCAACTACCCCCGACTGGTCCAGAGGTCTCGACGCCGCGTGGACACCCGGCGAAGTCGGTGCCAAAAAGCGCCTCGTCACGTTCTTGGATCAAGCCCTCGGCGCCTACGCCGACGACCGCAACCGGCCCGATCGCCCTGGCACATCTAAACTTTCCCCCCATCTCCACTTCGGCGAGATCAGCCCGGCGACCTGCTGGTATGCCGCCCTTGATGCAGCCCACCGTGCCGCAGCTCAGGGCAAAACCGTGGACAACGGCCTGGAGACCTTCCAGCGCGAACTCGTCTGGCGCGAATTCTCCGTCAACCTACTGACCATCGCCCCCGACCTGCCGACCGCGCCCTTCAAGCCCGAGTTCGCACGGTTCCCCTGGCGCACGGACCCCACCGGCCTGCGCGCATGGCAACGCGGCCAAACCGGCTTTCCCATCGTCGATGCCGGTATGCGCGAACTCTGGCACACCGGCTGGATGCACAACCGCGTCCGCATGATCACAGCGTCGTTCCTGATCAAAGACCTTCTCATACCCTGGCAGGAGGGCGAAGCCTGGTTCTGGGACACCTTGGTCGACGCCGATCTCGCCAGCAACGCGGCAAGCTGGCAATGGGTCGCTGGCTGCGGTGCCGATGCCGCCCCCTATTTCCGCGTCTTCAACCCGACGCTTCAAGGTGCCAAATTCGATCCCGACGGGGCCTACATTCGCCGTTGGGTTCCTGAGCTGGCGCGCCTCCCAAACGCCCATCTGAACGAACCGTGGAATGCCCCGCCTCTGGTCCTTTCGGCCGCTGGCATCACGCTGGGCAAAACATACCCACACCCCATCGTGGACCACGCGAGCGCCCGCGACCGCGCGCTGGCAGCCCTTAAAACCCTCAGCGCATAATACCAAACCGCATAAGTACTGACTTATGCGGTTTGGTATCCGCGCGTGGGGTTGGTGGGGCGGCCACGCGCAAAGCGAAGAGAATACCAGCCCGCAGCCCTTCAAACCAAGAGTCGAAACTTCTGCGGGCTGGTATAAGTCGGCTTGGCCAGTCGCTACACGAGCTCTCCGGCTAAGATCAGCTTCGAGCGTGAGAAGAAATCCCGCCGGATCAGGATCAATCCGACCCACGTCGTGGCCGCGATAAACGCTACCGGGTGAAAGAACCAGGTCAAAACAGCTGCCGCATAATAGAACGCCCGCAACCCGCCGTTCGCATGTTCTGCAGCTAACCCACCGATCCGCGCAGCGTTCAGCGCTAGCCGGTCCATCGCCTCGGGTTCGGCATCGCCGGGCTGTGGAATGGCCCCGATGACAATGGCCGTATAGTGCGTCAGCCGAAACGCCCATGCGAACTTGAAAAACGCGTAAACGAAGACCCCGATCAGCAGCAGCACCTTGATTTCCCACACCATCGGCGACGCCTTGGCGACCAATGGCAGCCGCTGCAGAAACGCATCGGCTTTGTCCCCCGACCCGACGATCGCCGCCAAGCCGCCGATCGCAATCGCGCAGGTCGATGCAAAGAACGCATTCCCCTGACTGAGCGTCCCCAGCAGGATCGCATCGCTCGACCGGTTATCGCGCGTCACCATCACTCGCATCCACGTGATCCGGTGCTTTTGCGTCGCCCCCGTCAGACTGCGCTCATAGAGCGATGGCACGCGGATCAGCAGCTGATACCCGCCCATCGCCAGAATGAACCACCCCAACGCGACGGCATCAACCCAATCGACCTGATCCAAACCCACCCCCAACTGTCATCCCAGCCAATACTGTCATCCCCGCCCCCACTGTCATCCCGGACAAGCGGAGCCCCTTGGCGAAGCGCAGATCCGGGACCCAGCCATGAGCGCCGCAGGCTCATCTTTACTGCCAACTGCCCTACTTATTCGTCAGCTTCAACTCGATCCGCCGGTTGCGCCGCAAAGCCTCCTCCGCACCCCCGTCTTCCAGTGGCGCGAATTCACCATGCCCCGCCGGCACCAGCCGGAACGGCGGCACCCCCCGGCTGATGAGATATTTCACCACCGAGACCGCACGTGCCGTCGACAATTCCCAGTTCGACGGGAATTGCACGCTCCCGATCGGGCGGCTGTCCGTGTGGCCGTCCACCTGCAACACCCAGTCGACCTCTTTGGGGATCGTCCGCTCCAGATCGACAATCGCCTTAGCGAGAGGATCAAGCGCGCCCAAACCCTCCGCACTCATTGTTGCCGACCCGGACGGAAACAGCACCTCCGACTGGAAGACGAACCGGTCGCCGACCACGCGAATATCCTTGCGGTCCGCCAGCGCCGTCCGTAAACGCCCGAAGAAGTCCGACCTATACCGGCGCAGTTCCTGCACCTGAACCGCCAGCGCTGCGTTGAGCCGCGCCCCCAGATCCTTGATCGCGGTCTGGCTGTCCTTGTCCTTGACGGCAGACACGTCCAGCGCCTCGTTCAACGCTGCGATCTGCCGACGTAACGCGAGCAACTGCTGATTGAGAATGTCGATCTTCGACATCGCCTCTGTCGAAAGTTCCTTCTCCTTGGCAAGCTCGCCCGACAGCGTGGCGATCTGCGTCTGCGCACCTTTGATCTTTTCGTCGACCCCAAACCCGCTCGCCGTGAGCTTGTCGTTCTCCGACCGCAGCGACGAGAGCGTCGCCTGCAAAAGCGTCAGGTCGTCTTCGGCTTTTTTGCTTTTGTCTTTTTCCAAGCTCAGAATATTCGTCAGCTCGGAGATTTGCCGCGTCAGCCGTCGCATGACGTTATCCTTGCCGCTGCTCTCCTGAGCGACAAAAAACTGCGCGATCATGAAAATCGACATCAGCAGCGTGACGACCAGCAGTAGCGTCGACAGCACGTCCACGTAGGCTGGCCAAAATTCGTTGTACTCGCCCGAACCGCGTCTCGACCGACCGCGCGCCATCGCTACACCTTCCGCTGCTGCAACTGGCTGACGACGTCACGCAGCGAATTGGTGGCCTCGAATTGATGCCCGGCCTGCTCGTCCATCCACTCCCGCACAACCTTCTGCTCGGCCCGCATCTGCCCTGCCAGCGCCGTGACGCCAGCCGTCAGTTCGTCTATCCGGTCTTGCCCGCCGTTCGTTCGCTCGACCCGGTCCGCCAGCACCAACACGGCCTTGTTAAGATCGGTGAGCGTCATCAGCAACCGCCGCGTACCTTCATCGCTAAAGCCGCCAGCACCCGAGCCGCCAGCACCCGGCCCACCGTGCGTCAGGTCCGTGATCCCCGACAACCACTCTTCGAGTTCGTTGTAAAACCGGTTGTGCGCGTGGCTGGCCTGCAGCTCCAAAAACCCGAGCACGAGCGATCCCGACAACCCCAGCAGCGACGCAGCAAACGCCGTACCCATACCACGCAAGGGTGCAGCCAACCCAGCCTTCAATTCATCAAACACCGCAACGGTATCGGTCGACTTGTTGTCGAGCGTCGCAATCGCTTTGGCCACCGACGAAATCGTATCGAGCAACCCCCAGAATGTGCCCAGCAACCCTAAAAACACGAGCAGCCCGACCAGATAACGCCCCGTATCGCGTGCCTCATCCAGCCGCGACCCGATTGAATCCATGATCGACCGCATCGCCGCCGTCGACAGCGAAAGAGCCCCTTTACGATCCCGCAGCATGGTCGCCATGGGTGCCAGCAGCCTGGGCTCATGACCGCTCGACAGCCCCGGATCGGAAATTCGGAAAGCGTTGACAAACCTGATTTCGGGATAAAGGCGGATCACCTGCCGGAACGCATAGACGATCCCGAGCAACAGCACCCCAACGATCAGCCCGTTCAGCCCAGGGTTCGTCATCAACGACGCCTGCAATTGCTCAAACAGGATCGCCGCCAGAAACGCGACCAGAATCAGAAAGATCGTCATCCGCAGCAGAAATACGCCGGGCGTATTGAGGGCGACAACCCGATGTTCGTTCACCTGTTCGCCATCGCGCTTCCGTGCCATATCAAAGTCCTCGCATTGCGCCGCTGCGGTCGGTCATACTGTCGTGTTCAACTCAAATCCGGTCTGCACAATCAGCACTTGTGGCATAGTCTGTGGCCTTAGTGGGATTTTTGGGGCGAACCCCACCGCCCTTCAAGCCCCAAACGTCAATTACCACCCTCCCGCGACCACGACGCGACAACGCACGGTTCACCCCTTTGGCCCGACAATGGGCGCTGACGGACGCGACAGCAGCGGCAGCAGCGCGCCATGAATGGCCTTATTGCCCACAATGATATCGCCGCCATCCAGCATCTGATCGCCCCCATCGAGGTCCGTCACCGTGCCGCCCGACTCGCGGATGATCACAATCCCAGCTGCCATATCCCACGGCTTGATGGTGCGTTCCCAATAGGCATCGAACCGCCCCGCTGCCGTCCAGGCCAGATCGAGCGCCGCCGATCCCGTCCGCCGCACGCCAGCCACTTGGCCCATCACGGTCTCGATTTCTTTCAGAAACGTCTTATGACCGGGTCGCCCGCGATGGGGCACCCCTGTGGCGACCACGCAATCATCTAATGACCGCCGTGCTGCGACCCGCAACCGGCGCCGGTCGCTCAAAAACGCGCCCTTGCCCTTCTCTGCGGTGAACAGTTCATCCGTGATCGGGTTGTAAATCACCCCGGCCACCAGTTCGCCGTCGCGCTCAAGTCCGATCGAGGAACAAAACAGTGGGATCGAGTGCAAAAAGTTCGTCGTCCCATCCAGCGGATCGACAATCCAGCGATGCGTTTTGTCGGGCCCCGGCACCTCGCCGCGCTCTTCCATCAAAAACCCGTACTCGGGCCGCGCCTTCTTCAGTTCCGCAAAAATGATCGCCTCGGCCTTGTGGTCTGCCTCTGACACGAAGTTCGCCGGCCCCTTGATCGACACCTGCAGCTGCTCGACCTCGCCAAAGTCGCGCGTCAGGCTTTTCCCGGCCTTACGGGCAGCATTAATCATCACGTTCATCAGCGCAGATGCGGGCATATCGGGTCCAATACGGGGTTTCGCGCAGGCCGACACACGAACTGCGCACAATTCAAAGATCAAGCGGCAGGTCTACCCGCTCGACACCCAATGGACAAGGCGACCGATAAGCTGGCAAACGATTGGGTAAACCGCGAGCAAAGCAGGGGCACCGATGACCACCGACAAGACGACCCACGTCATCGACGTTGACATCGCCGATGCGATCGAAGGCCACCAGCGCTTCCGCGAACAGTTCGCCCGCGAAAAATCATTCTTCCAAGGGCTATCGGTCAACGCCCAAAAACCGCGTTTGCTTTGGATCGGCTGTTCCGACAGCCGCGTCGTTCCCGCCCAGATCACCGGTGCCGACCCCGGCGAATTGTTCGAAATCCGCAACATCGCAAACGTGGTCCCGCCCGCATCCGCGCACGACGACAGCGTCGGCGCGGCCATCGCCTACGCCTTGCAGCACTTAGGGATCGACGACATCGTCGTGTGTGGCCACACCGGCTGCGGCGGCATCAAAGCCCTCGCGAACATGGCGGACGACACCGACCCCGCCCACGTCCTCGATCCCCATTTGGCCCGCTGGGTCGACTACACTCGCCCCGCCCACGCTCTCGTCAAAGCCGCCGGCATCCCGGCTGAGGACCGCCAAGCCGAAGCCGAACGCGCCCACGTCCAGTTCCAGATCGACAATCTGATGACCTACCCCGAGGTCGCAACCCGCGTCTCAGCCGGAACCCTCGGCGTCCACGGCTGGCTCTACGACATGATGACCGGCGACCTCCTCACCTACGACCCCGCCACCGGCACCTGGCCCCGCCTCATCGACAAAACCAGCTAAAGGACCTCGCAACGTGTCATCCCGGACAAGCGCAGCCCCTTGGCGGAGCGCCGATCCGGGACCCAGCGGATCAGCGCCGAAGGCCCCTTACGTCACCCTACTTCCAAAACTCCGGCACGATCCCCCGCACGTGCGGCCCAGACCGCAGCGGCGAACACGCTGTCGCGAGCCCCGTGTTGTCGTCGATCTCGACCGCAAACCCCGCAATCGACCCCGGCCCTTCGGCTGGCTCGAACCGTCCGCGCGGGATCTTCGTGATGAACCGGTTGATCGGTTCCTCGATGGTCATACCGAGCACCGAATTATAATCCCCGCACATGCCCGCATCCGACAGATACGCGGTGCCGCCCGGCAGAATGCGGTCATCCGCGGTCGGCGCGTGCGTATGCGTGCCCACAACCGCACTGACGCGACCATCGACAAAGTACGCGAGCGCCTGCTTCTCGCTGGTCGCCTCGGCGTGCATGTCGACGAAAATCGCATCCGCCCCCTGCTTGAGACGGCACGCTGTGATTTCATGATCGACCGCCCGGAACGGACAATCGATCTCCGTCATGAACACGCGCCCCATCGCGTTCATCACCAAAACGTCCATCCCGTTCTTCGCCTTGAACAGCCCAGCCCCCTTGCCCGGCGTGCCCTTGGGATAGTTCAGCGGTCGCAGCAACTGCGGACAGCGCTCGATGTAGACGAGCGTATCCTTTTGATCGAACGAGTGATTGCCAAGCGTCACGCAATCCGCGCCCGCATCCAGCAGATCGTTGAAGATCTTCTCGGTAATGCCAAACCCGCCGGCCGCGTTCTCGCCATTGACGATCAGAAAATCGAGCTTGTACGTCGCCCGCAGCTTGGGGATCGCATCAAACACGGCCGCCCGTCCCGAACTGCCGACCACGTCACCCAGAAACAATAAACGCATCACGTCACCCAAAAAATCAACACCGGGAACAGGCCAACGGCCCTGATGGCGTCAGCACCCAATCAAGCGGCTGGTCGTAGTCGAGATGGGGAACCGCGTCCAGGCGCTGTTCATCATAGGCGATCCCAACCGTTAACACCGGTCCCAAGAGTCGCAGCTGTTCCAGCGTCCGGTCATAAAACCCGCCGCCGTAACCCAGCCGATGCCCGCTCGCATCGAACGCCAGCAACGGCACCAGCACAACATCGGGGCGCACGACAAGCCGCGACGCGAGCGGCTCGGCAATCCCCCACACGGCCGACGCCATATCGTCACCCGGCGTCCATGCCCGAAACACCAGCGGCAATCCCTTCCCCTGCATGGCGGGCAGCGCCAACGGATGCCCCTCGCCAGCCAGCCGCATCATCAGCGCGAGCGGATTGATTTCCTCACCGATCGCTGAAAACCCCGAGACCACAGCCCCTGGCCTCACCCCCAAAAACCCCAACCCATGCCGCGCGAGTGCGTCCCCCGCCGCAGCCCCGAGCCGCGCAAACGCCTCTGATCGCCGGGCCTTCGCCACAGCCCTCGCCTTCTTCTTGTCGTCCTCGATGCCAACCATCCCACGAATCCACCAAACGTCATCCCAGCGGAGGCTGGGATCCAGGCCGCCATCGAAGAAAACACTTAAAAGTCAGGGGTCCAGGGGACGAGTCCCCTGGCCTTCCCTTCACTTCCTAAACACGGGCGCTCGCTTCTGCATGAAGGCCGCCACCGCTTCCTTGAACTCCGGCGACGCCAACTGCTTTGAAAACACGTCCACCTCTTCGGCAATCCGCGCCTCGACCGTCTGGCTGCCCCCATTCAGCAACGCCCGCGCCGCCAGCAACGCCTCCGGCGGCAAGGCGTCCAACCGGTCCACAAACGCACGGGCCGCGTGAAGCTGTTCCCCTTCGCCTACCACGCGCGACACGAGCCCCAAACGCAGCGCCTCGTCCGCTGGCACCGGCTCGCCGAGCAGCAGCAATTCGGCAGCCTTCAGCCGCCCCACGGCGCGCGGCAGCAACAGCGAACTCCCAGCCTCCGGCACCAGCGCCATCTTGACGAAGTTGAAGGCGAGGCGAGCACTCGGTGCGGCAACGACATGGTCGCAATGCAGCAACAGCGTCGCGCCGATCCCCACGCATGGCCCCTGCACAGCAGCGATCATGACCTTTGACGTCGATGAAATCGCCTTGAGAAACGCCAGCACCGGCGCATCCGGCGTCATCGGTGTCGACAAAAAATCCTGCAGGTCATTGCCGGAGCAAAAACCCTCCCCGCGCCCGGCAAACAAGATGCTCACGACGTCCGCCTGCCCTTCGGCAGCCACCATCGCCGCTGTCATGGCTGTATACATCGCGCCTGTAACGGCATTCCGCTTGTCTGGCCGGTCGAGATGGATTTCCAGGCCCGCCCCGCGCCGTACGATCTCGACGTTCTGTGCCATGCGCGACCGCTCCATACTGAAAGGTTCAGAACCGGACTATACGCCGCTTCCCACCGAAAAGAAGCCCCGCTTCAAGCTCCTGGTGGCGGCCCGAGAAACAGGTCCGGCAAACCCGGCTCGGCAAAATGATAACCCTGCAGATAATCGATCCCGGCCTCGGTCAGAAACTGCGCTGTTGCAGCGTCCCCGACCCATTCCGCCACCGTCTTCATATTGAACGCCTTGGCCAGTTCCACCATCGACTTGATGAACACCTGATCGCCTTTGTCGTGGCACACGTTTTTCACAAACGCCCCGTCGATTTTGACCAGATCGGCGTTCAATAGCTTGAGGTTTCGGAAATTCGTATATCCAACGCCGAAATCGTCAATCGCCGCTTTGCAGCCCAGATCCTTGATCGTATCCACAAAGACCATCGTCTGGTCGAGGTCGTGTAGCGCCGCCGTCTCCGTGATCTCAATTGTCAAACGCTGCGTGATCTGGCGGCTTCCCCCGGTCAAACGATGCAACGACACCAGCCAGTCGTTATCCGAAGACGTCAGTCCGGAAACGTTGAGCGCGATCTGTAAATCCGGATACCGGTTGAGCAGCCCGACCGCCAGCTCAAGCGTCCGCAAATCAATCAGCCGCGCGAGCCCGAGTTGCTCGGCAATCGTCATGAATTCGCCAGCCGACACCTTGACGCCATCGGGCGTGATCATCCGCAGAAGGCATTCGTAGTGCTCGGGCTTGCCGGTCTTGGCCGACACCATCGGTTGCAATTCGAGCACCATCCGTTGCTCATCCAGCGCACTGACGAGCGTATTGGCCAACGCGGTGTTGCGCCGACGTGCCGTCTCTTCTTCCGGCCCCGGTTCATAGGCGACGAAACCGTCTTGCTTGCGCCGCCGCGCCCGCTCCAACGCGTGCAGTGCGCACGCCATGGCCTGTTCGGCGGTCATCGCACCCTCGGCAAGACCGATCCCGCCGATCGAAATCGTCGCCGCAAGTTTTACGGACGAGGTGGCAATGGCTGCCCCGCGAACCGCAGCCGTCAGCCGGTCGGCAACGATCCGCATAATCCCTGGTCCGCAATCGTTGAGGACAATCCCGAACTTGTTCGACGCGGTCCGCCCCATCTGATCACCGGCCCGCAAGTGGCGTTTGATCAGCTTGGCGACCTGCGCCAGCATTTCATCGCCAGCCGCAAACCCGAACGTGTCGTTCACCACATCGAGCCCGTTGACCGATGCGAGTAAAAACGCACAGGGTCGGCGATTGATCGCCCCGGCGGCAATCGAAGCTGTCAACGCTTCAAGCAACGTCGCGCGATTGAGCTGCCCTGTCAGTTCATCGTGTTCGCCCCGATAGCGCAGCCGCTCTTCCTGCACGTAGCGACCGGTAATGTCGCGAATAACGCCTTGTGCAAAGGCCGGCCGCCCATCGTCACCCGGCCACCAGCACCCATGTTCTTCGATGTAAACCGTGGTCGAATCCGCTCGCCCGCGCGGGTGAAACCGATACTGCACGCGATAGGGCAAACCGGTGCCGGTGAGCCGTACTTTGCTGCCCTCGTCCGCTTTCGACGAAATCATCGCTTTCCGGCGCAGCCCGACCGACTCTGGCGCAATCCGGAGCTGAAATGCCGCCCCGCTTGAAATGTGCGCGATCTGTGTCACGCCGAGCAACCGGGCCCCGTGCTGATCCCATGTGATCGTATCACGCACGAAATCCCACGAAAACGCCGCCTCTCCAGCGAGCTCCATGATCGCCGAGACGTCGAACGGGGGCGGGTCTGGCGCAGCGACCGCCGTGGGCGCGCCCGCGCGAACCGGCCGCAGATCTTGGTATCGTGAAAACTCAGACACCGGGGCTCCTATGGCGGTCGCGGACCTGCTGACCGCATGAAACCATACTAAATCGCCACAAGACGTTAAGGTCCGCTAAATTCTAAAATGCCAATCAAATTAATCCAAATATTGTGTTGATAAAAACGAAAAACGGCCAGTCGTGAGACTGACCGTTGACAAAGGCAAAGCCGTACAGACCGCGATCAGCTGTCGCCGCCGCCAAATGACACGTCGCGCTTGGCAACGCGGATGCCGATCGTGTAACCGGCGATGACGTCGATGACGGTCGCGAACAGAATGATGAAAAACACAGACGTCGCAGCTTGTTTGACCAGCAAGAACTCGATGAGGCACACAATCATCAATACCATCGACAGTGCGTGATCGACCAATGACGACGTGCTTGTGTAGGTTGACTTCAGCAGTTCGATGAACAGCATCAGCAGAGTCACCATGATGAGCAGATCGCCCCAGGTGAACACCCATTTGACAATGCTCTCGGGCGGGCGGCTGCTCGGCATGGGGACCGAGAAAATCGCCGAGTTAAAGTTGATGCCGACCAGAGCCAACAGATTATACAGGATGAACGCAATCGCAATCAGCGGAATGGCACGCAACGACATCTGGTCTCTCTCCCCAAGCATACAGTGACCGCGCGGTGTAGACCAGCGGCGATGGGCTCATGCCCGACCGCGGGTATACCCCGCATTGATGGCAACGCCAAGACAGCGTTAATGGACCGATTACACGTCCGATTTAGCTTCTAGGATCTGACGACCGTTATACATACCGGTCTTCAAGTCGATGTGGTGGGGGCGGCGGCGATCGCCGGTCTTCTTATCTTCGACGTGCACAGGAGCAGTCAGACCATCATGCGCACGGCGCGAATTGCGCTTCATGCGCGATACTTTTTTCCTGGGAACTGCCACGTGTCGTCTCCTGAACGTCGAAAGAGTGGGCTCAATGAAAGGCTAGCAAGATAACGGATATAGCGATGCGGGATGAGCGTTTCCAACCAGCATAGTCCATCAATGTGACGTTCCAGCCGAAAACAGCAACACCGGGGCACAAACCGTCTTGAGAACGGGTGCCTTCCGGTGCCATGGCCGTGCTTATACCCAACCCTTGCAAAAAACGCCAGAACGAAAAACACGCGACCTGCCGTCCCCGCGTCAAAGGATCACACCAGCCGATCAACCCTCGCCGTTAGAACGCTGTGCAGGCCGTCCAGACCAATCCGCCGCCCCGCTAGACCGGCCAGGCCCTTTGGCCAGCGGCTTCCCACGGCTCAGCTTCCCCCCGTTGATGAGCCGCATCCGCTCGTCGGACGTCAACTCAGTTCCCGTCGAGATGTCCCACCCCTTGGCGCGGGCGAGATACCGGCTACCCACGGACCGCAGAATTTCGGCCGCCTCGCCGAACGCGTGGAGCGAAAAGTCAGCCGTATGTCGCGCGGCAATCCCGATCTGGCTCGCCTGGCTCCAGCTGTCGTGCCCAGCGCCCAGATACATGACGAGCCATCCGTCCTGCATCTGCTTGCGCTCAAGCAGACACTTGAGCCTGTCGCGCGTGTATTCCCGTGAAGCGTTTTCAAGTCCGTCGGTCACGATCGCCATGATCCGGCGCTCGTCCTTATGGGACAGGCAATCGACGATCCCGACGCTATACCCGACAGCGTCGAGCAACGGCGTTGATCCGCGCGGCTGGTACTCGTCAATATCGACATCCTTGCATGCCCCAACCGGCACACGATCCCGGATCGTGTCGATGCCATGGCTATCAAATAGCACGACCGACAGTCGCGCTTCCATGCTCTGATCATCCCTCACGGTGCGCAGATACCTATTGATGGCATCGACCGCGTCCGCGCGCGCGTCCCCCATCGATCCCGACCTGTCGAGCACGATCGCAATATGGACTTTGTGCACCATTGTTGTTTCCACCCGTTGAAGTGTCTGCCCCGAAATCGGCGTGAAGCCAAAGTGACGCGTCAAGACTTGCGAGCGAGAGGGGGCCAAGTTGTGTCTGGGACGTGGCCGAAATGGACAAGCTGGGTCAGAGCCTTACGTTGCATGCGGATGGCCCCGATGCCTGCTGATCGGTGACAGCTGTCCCAAGACATTTTTTAAAAAACGCAGCACCAAATTTTTTACGCACAATGTCCGAGGCAGACGTCGAAGCCATTCAACGTGGCGATTAAATACGCCTGTTATGCAGCGTACGCCTTTATTCTGACGGTCAGATGACGGCCACCCGTCCGCGTTTCGCGGCAGTGCACCCGCAAATCTGAAATTCCGCGTGACCACCTGCCGCTTGACGGTCTGCAACTTTCAAATCATACGTCGTCGCTCCTGCACAATAATGGGTCAGTCGGGCGAGCCAGCGCCGCTTAATTGAGCGCGCAGCTGTTGCCGGGCGGTTGCCGTATGCCAGCTCGAACTTGGAAAACATCACATGCCGTACTCCGCTCGTCGCCCCGGCCGCCACTTCCTCCAGATCCCCGGCCCGACGCCGATCCCCGAGCGGATTCAGCAGGCGATGGCGCGCCAGATCCTCGACCATCGCGGCCCGTCGTTTCAAAAGCTCGGCCATCGCGTCCTCACCAACGTCAAATCATTGTTCAAAACCAAGAGCCACGTCATCATCTATCCCTCATCGGGTACGGGCGCTTGGGAAGCCGCGTTCGCCAACACGCTTTCCCCCGGCGACCACGTCCTGATGTGCGAGACCGGCCAATTCGCGCTGTTGTGGAAGGTGATGGCCGAACGCCTGGGCCTCATCCCCGACGTGATCCCGACCGACTGGCACACCGGGGCCGACGCGGCCCTCGTCGGTGAAAAACTGAACGCTGACAAAGCTCACAACATCAAAGCCGTCTGCATCGTCCACAACGAAACCTCGACCGGCTGCCGCAGTCACATCGACGAAATCCGCGCCGCAATGAATGCCGCTGGCCACCCTGCGTTGCTGATGGTCGATACCATTTCCTCGCTCGGCGTCATGGACCTGCGTCACGACGAATGGGGGATCGACGTCACGGTGTCCGGCTCGCAGAAGGGCATGATGCTCCCCCCCGGGTTGTCGTTCACAGCCATCAGCGAAAAGGCGCTCGCCGCCAGCAAAACCGCCAAGCTCCCCCGCGCCTACTGGCATTGGGATGACATGATCGCCAACAACGCACAGGGCTTCTTCCCCTACACGCCCGCGACCGGTTTGCTCTATGGCCTGGACACTGCCATCGACATGATCAACGAAGAAGGCCTCGACAACGTCTTTGCCCGTCATGAACGCCTGGCCGAAGCCACCCGCCGCGCGGTGAAGGGCTGGGGCCTCGACATCTGGTGCCGCGATCCGCACTATTACTCGGCAGCCGTCACCACGGTCGCCATGCCCGAAGGCCACAACGCCGACGCCTTCCGCAAGCTCGTCCTCGACACGTTCGACATGTCGCTGGGAACCGGCTTGAACAAGCTCGCCGGTAAAGCCTTCCGCATCGGCCACCTCGGCGACACCAACGAACTAACCATCATGGGCGCGCTCTCCGGCGTCGAAATGGCCCTCGAAATCGCCGCCATCCCCCACACCAAAGGCGGCACACAGGCCGCCATGTCCTACCTCGCCTCCGCCATGAACCACCCCATCAAACTCGCCGCAGAGTGAGCACGCCCCTCTCTGCGCCAGCACTGTCATCCCGGACAAGTGAGGCCCCTTGGCCGAACGCCGATCCGGGACCCAGCACATGAGCGCCGAAGGCCCCTTAAATACCCTCTCCCCGTTCTTACGGGGAGAGGGTTAGAGCCTGCCCCCGCGAAGGCGGGGGGTGAGGGGCGGCCACAAACTCGACCCGCACAATCACAAACAAATCAGCGGATTAAGGTGCATCGGCAGATGCACCCCCATCCCGCCCCCCACTGTCATCCCGGACAAGCTTCGCACCTTCGCGAAGCGCCGATCCGGGACCCAGCACATGAGCGCCGAAGGCCCCTTAAATACCCTCTCCCCGTCCTTACGGGGAGAGGGTCAGAGCCTGCCCCCGCGAAGGCGGGGGGTGAGGGGCGGCTGCAAACTCGACCCGCACAATCACAAACAAATCAGCGGATTAAGGTGCATCGGCAGATGCACCCCCATCCCGCCCCCCACTGTCATCCCGGACAAGCTTCGCACCTTCGCGAAGCGCCGATCCGGGACCCAGCACATGAGCGCCGAAGGCTCTACTTTTCCCCTCCCCCTTGCGGGGAGGGGGTAGGGGGTAGGGGTGGGGGTGAGCCTCGTAGTCCACCGCGAACCGGACAGGCAAAAAGACCCAGCTCGCGATGCAGTCGCGAATAACCCGCATTTCGACAAACCCGATCTGCACCAAATTGCCGTTTCCGCGCTTGAGCTTTGCCTGACCCTTCGCCATGGTGCGCCAAACCACCACACCACGCGCGAGGATTTATGGCACACGTCGGCTTCATCGGACTAGGCAACATGGGGCTGCCGATGGCGGCCAACCTCGTCAAAGCGGGCCACACCGTCACCGGCTTCGACCTCGTCGCCGCCAACTGCAACGCCGCCCGAGCCCTTGGCATCACCATCTCAACTGACGCCATCGCCGCTGCTAAAGACGCCACCGCCGTCATCACAATGCTACCATCGGGCAAGGCCACCCTGTCCGTCTACGACAGCGGCGTCCTCGATGCTGCCGCCCCCGACGCCGTCTTCATCGACTGCTCGACCATCGACGTCGCCTCCGCCCGCGACGCCCACGACCTCGCCGAAAAGGCTGGCCGCCTCTCGCTCGATTGTCCCGTCTCCGGTGGCGTCGGCGGCGCGCAGGCCGCAACCCTCACTCTGATGGCCGGTGGCAGCGCGGCAGCCTACGCCGCTGCCGTTCCCATCCTCGAGGCCGTCTCCAAAAAGATCGTCCATTGCGGCGATGCAGGTGCCGGACAAGCCGCCAAGATCTGCAACAACATGATCCTCGGTATCTCCATGATCGCCGTCAGCGAAGCCTTCGTGCTCGGCGAAAAGCTCGGCCTCTCCCATCAGGCCCTGTTCGACGTCGCCTCGACGTCGTCGGGCCAATGCTGGTCGCTGACGAGCTACTGCCCGGTGCCCGGCCCGGTCGCCACTAGCCCCGCCAACAACGACTACAAACCGGGCTTCGCCGCAGCCCTCATGCTGAAAGACTTAAAACTCGCCGTTGAAGCCGCCGAAGACTCAGGCGCGAGTCTCACCCTCGGCCCCCAAGCCGCACACCTCTACGAAGCGTTTGTCGACGGCGGTGCAGCCGGCAAAGACTTCTCCGCCATCATCCAATCCATCCGAACCGCCACAGTCTAAGAGCTTCACTTTCCTCTCCCGGTACGGGAGAGGATGTCCGAAGGACAGGTGAGGGACTCGGGTCCAGACACGAAGCCCACAGCTCGTCCAAGTCCCTCATCCGCCCCTAACCGGGGCACCTTCTCCCGTACCGGGAGAAGAAAGGCACCCACACATGACCACCGCAAACGCCCCCGTCTACGTCTTCGACGCCTACGGCACCCTGTTCGACGTCCACTCGGCCGTTGGACGCTACCGCGACGAAGTCGGCCCCCGCGCCGACCTCATGTCGGCAATCTGGCGCGCCAAGCAGCTCGAATATACCTGGATCCATGCCCGCGTTGAGCGTCCGGCCACGTTCGCAGCCCTCACCGAACAGAGCCTCGACTTCGCGATTGCAGCCATCGGTGGCATCCAAAAAGGCCTGCGCGAGGAACTTCTCTCCGCCTACCGCTCGCTGAAAGCCTACCCCGAAGTGCCCGGCGTGCTCGATCAACTCAAAGGCCAAGGCGCACGGTTAGCCATCTTGTCCAACGGCGACCCAGAAATGATCGACGCCGCTGTCCACGCCGCCGGCTTCGACGCCCTGTTCGACGCCGTGCTCTCGGTAGCCCAGGTTGGAATCTTCAAGCCCGCCATGCCGGTCTACAAACTGGCCTCCGACTTTTTCGCCGTCGCACCGGCTGAAATCTCCTTCCAGTCCTCGAACCGTTGGGACATCGCCGGTGCCCACGTCTTCGGCTTCAAAACCGTCTGGATCAACCGCACCAACGCCCCCGACGAATATCCAACCATGCCCGCTGGCCGGATTGTCGCGAGCCTGAGCGAACTGGCACCTCGTCCAGCCAACGATTGAGCGTGCCAGACAATCGTCTCCTCCTCAAAGCCACTTTGCTGCGGACAAGCAGCGCCCTACAACACGCGTTCTGGCAAGCGAGCGGAGACGAAACCATGCCTTGGAATCGAATCGGCTTGGGCGTGTTGATCGCATGTCTTTTGTGTTTGTCAGCGCTACGAGGAACGGCCCAACAGGCCCCCGCAACGCCTGCAGCCGATGTCGCGCTGGTCCTGTCCGTGGATGTCTCCCAGTCGGTCGACGATGCCCGCTACCAACTCCAGATGGACGGCATCGCGCAGGCGCTCCAAGACGCCGGCGTGATCACCACGATCACGAGCGGTGCCACAGGCCGCATACTTCTGGCCATGGTCGTGTGGGCCGATCAGGCCGAACTGGCGATCCCCTGGACGGTGATTGCCAACCGTGCCGATGCCTACGCCCTCGCCGATCGCGTCCGCCACCTCAAACGCTATGGCGGCGAATTCACCTGCCTCGCGCGCATGCTTGGCAGCATTGGCGACACCGTCCTCGCAACACTCCCAGCAACCGTGTCTCGCGTCATCGTCGATATCTCCGGCGACGGCGTTGACAATTGCAGCTCCGACTCTGTCTCCCGCGCAAACCGCGATATCCTCGTCAAACGCGGCGTGACCATCAACGGCCTGCCGATTATCGAAGACCCTGACCAGATCGTCGGCGCTGGTGCCTATCGCGCCCCCGGCGAACCGCTCGAATACCTCCGCCAGCTCGAATCCCGCGAACAGTTGACCCTTGAGGGGTGGTACCGCGATAACGTCATGGGCGGCGAGCTGTCGTTCATCCTGCCAGCCAACGGCTACTCTGATTTTGCCCGCGCGATCCGCCAGAAATTCGTCACAGAAATCAGCGCCACGCGCCCAACCCACCTGCCAGAACGGCCAGTTCATGACATTGCTATGAAATAGCGCACATGCGACGGTGATGCAGTATATGGTTCACTCGATCATCGGAGGTTGAGCGCGTGAACACTGCGGATGCAACGCCCCCAGCTTGGCCCGGCAATTCGGCACCAGGACCGACGCAACCCACCGCGAACAGCACCCAAGCGATGTCGCAGCTCCCCCTTGCCGCGCACACCACCTCAAGCGGCATCAAGGTTGCGGCCACCGAACGCCCCGAGATCGACCTCGCAGTCGCCGCGCTGCAGCGCGCCTTGAGCCCCGGCGACTACCAGCACATGTTGGTCTTCTTTGCCGTCCACTATGACGCCGAAAAACTCGCAGCAGCACTCGCCAAAGCCTTCCCAGACGTCGGCATTTCCGGTTGCACGACCTCGGGGGAAATCGTCCCCTCTGGCATGATCGACGGCGGCATCCTGTTGATTGCATTCCCCAAAAGGGGCTTTCGTATTCATTCCGAAATCATCGGCGATTTGGGCACCATTGGCGTCGAGCGCGCCAGCGACATTGTCCGCCGCCTTAAGGCCCAACTGCATCAGAGCCAGTCTCCTGGCGCGAACTGCTTTGCCATCATGCTCGTCGACGGCCTCTCGAATTCGGAGGAAACCCTGATCGCCGCCGTCCATTGGGCCATCGGCGACATCCAGCTTGTTGGCGGGTCCGCCGGCGACAACCTGGCTTTTGATGAAACGTCGCTCATTCACAACGGTCAGGCCTGGAAGCACGCGGCCCTTTTGATGTTGATCGAAACCGACGTGCCGTTCCGTGTCTTCAAGACCCAGAATTTCGAGCCAACCGCAACCAAGCTCGTCGTCACTCAGGCCGACACGACCAACCGCATCGTCTACGAATTGAACGCCGAGCCTGCCGCCCGGGAATACGCGACCGCCATCGGTCTGCTGCCCGCCGACCTAGGGCCCTTCAGTTTCGCGTCCTATCCCCTCGTCGTCAAAGTCGGCGGCGACTACTACTGCCGCTCCATCCGCAACATGAACGCCGACGGCAGCTTGACCTTCTTTTGCGCCATCGACGAAGGACTGGTTTTCACTGTCGCCCGCCCCCAGGACATGGTCAATTCCGCCCAGCAAGCCCTTGAAGCCGTGGACCAGTCCCTCGGCGGCATCGACATTGTGCTGGGCTTTGACTGCATTCTGCGCCGTCTTGACGCGGAAAACCGCCAGATCCGTCATCAGGTCGACGCGCTTTATCGCAAATACAGTGTTGTCGGCTTCCACACCTACGGCGAACAGTACAACGCCATGCACCTCAATCAAACCCTCACGGGCATCGCCTTTGGCCGCCTCCCAGCCCACGACGAAACGAAGACCCCATGAACGCCCAAGCCCCAGCCTCCTTGTTCGAAGACGATGTTGCCGACCTCGAAACAGCCAAGCGGCAACTCTTCAAACTGCGCAAGATCAACGCCGTCCTGATGCAGCGCGTCGAGCGGTCGATGGAACAGCAGGCCAACGCCTACTCGCTGTTCCAAACCGCCATTGGCCTTGAAGGCCAGGTCCGCGTCCGCACAGAAGAACTGAAAAACGCACTCACCCGCCTGGAGCGCATCAACGACGAACTCGTCACCGCCCGCGACAGCTCCGAACGCGCCAACCGCTTTAAGACCCGCTTTTTCACGGCCGTCGGCCACGACCTCCTGCAACCGCTCCACGCCGCGCGGCTGTCCTTGTCCGGCCTCACTGAAGACGAGACGCCCGCCAGCGAACGCGCCATCGCCCACCAGATCGACAACGCCCTCAGCACCGTCGAAGAACTGCTCCGCACCATCCTGGACATTTCGCGCTTGGAAGCCGGCGTCATCAAGCCAGACCTGCGCCCCGTGGCCTTAACCGACCTGTTCGACAGCCTCGTCAGCAGCCTCAGCCCGCTCGCGATTGCAAAAAACCTGATCATCACCGCCCGCCCGACCACAGCCGCCGTGTTGTCTGATCCCGTCATGCTCCGCCGCATCCTGCAGAACCTGCTGGCCAACGCCGTTCACTATACCCACAGCGGCGGCATCAAGATCGCGGCTCGAAAGCGTGGCGGCAACATGCTGATCGAAGTCTGGGACACCGGCCCCGGCATCAGTGCTGCCGAACAGCGCTGGATTTTCGAGGAGTTCCAGCGGGGCTCGGCGTCCGAAACGTCCCGCCGTGGCGGCTTTGGCCTTGGCCTCTCCATTGCCCAACGCATGGCCGAAACGTTGAACCATCCCCTTGCCGTGTGTTCCAAACTCGGCCACGGCTCACGGTTCTCCGTATCAGCGCCGTATGCCGGCAACGCACTCCAGATCGCCACGCCGACCTCACCCGCCTTGATCGGTAAGGCCTACGGTTTCGACGGCGCGCGTGTGCTGGTGATCGACAACGACCAGACCGTCCAGGGTGCCATGCGAACCCTGCTCGACCGCTGGTCTTGCCAGATGCGTTTCGTCAGCGGCCTCACCGAAATCAGCGCTCTGATCTCCGACCCGCGCTATCGACCCGACATAATTTTGGCCGACTTCCACCTCGACTTCGGCGACACCGGCCTCACCGCGATCAGCTACATGCGCGCCGTCTGCGGCAACGCACTCCCCGCGATTGTCATCACCGCCAATCACTCCGACGGTATCGCCCAGGCCGTCCAACAGGCCGGCTGCGAACTCCTGCGCAAACCCGTCAGGCCGGCCGAACTCCGCGCCTTGATGCAACACCTCCTGGCGCAACACGTTGGCGGGTAAAACCGTCGCCCCCTTCTTTTGCTTGCGGGATCGGGTAAGAACTCACTTGTCATCCCGGGCAAGCGGAGCGCCTTCGCGAAGCGCTGACCCGGGACCCAGATATGAGCGCCGAAGGCCCCATTCCACACCCGCGGCAATCACCCGCGTCATGGCCTACGGCGTCCGCGACTGCGCGCCGACCCCCGCTGCAATCAAGGTATCGAAATCGATTTTCGACATTTCGATGACCGCCTGCGTGCGCGACGCGACGTGTAGCTTGCGGAGAATTTCCGACACGTGAGCTTTGACGGTCGTTTCGCCGACATCCAATTCGTGCGCGATCTGCTTGTTGAGCATCCCTTGGCGCAGCATCTGCAGAACCCGTTGCTGCTGCGGCGTCAGACTGGCAAACCGTCGGGCCATGTCGGCCGCTTCGGCCGCAGCCGTATCGCTGCTGGGCGGCTGATAGCCCGCTGGCAGCACAATCGATCCCGCCATCACCTCGCTGATGGCATTAACGAGAGCAGCCTTTCGCGCTGATTTCGCGATGAATCCCGCTGCTCCGCATGTCATCGCTTCATGCACGATGCGACTGTCCTCAAGAGCCGAAACGATCAGGACCGGCAGCTTGGGCTGTAACGTCCGCAATTCGATCAGGCCCTGGAACCCACGTGTCCCCGGCATGCACAGATCGAGAAGCACCAGATCGAACGTTCGCCGTTCAGCAATAGCTGCTTTCGCTGTCGCAATCGACGTGGCTTCGACGATGAGGGCGTCTGGATAAGCCGAATGAATCGCCAATTCCAGAGCTTCCAGAAACAGCGGGTGATCATCAACAACAAGAAAGCTAGCAGCCACTGTTCGCGCCTCCCAAGGGTCTGCCGAGTGCATCGGAGCGCCGTCCATCATCCTAGGCTCCAGCTCGCATGTTGAACAGCCTTCAACTTTTGTCCAAGATCGCACATGCGAAATAATGAGAGTTCTGGAAGTGTTGGACCGCAGCACCTGAATGCAGTGTTGCGGGAACCTCGCCCCTTGGCACCCACAGGGTCGAGGCGAACGTCGCAACCGTGTGTCTTCAACCGTGCGTCCTGAAGAAAGCACGACCCGACAAAGACCTCGCGGTTGTCATCGATACCGACAAAGTCCGACCAGTCATGCGAAACACGGGACTTGGTAAAAACGAGCCGTAGACTCTAACGAACAGGGTAGGAAGACTTGAGCCTTCCTACCCGCCTCTCCCGTCGCGTATGTCCCGTCACAGCGTCAGTCGACCGCCGTCGACCCAGAGCTCATCTTTGGTTTAACTAAAAACCGCAGACGAACCCCGGATCACCGGCAAGTCTGCGTGTTTACTTCGAAGCGAGCTTCTTCGGCATCTTGAAGGTCCAGACCATGCCGCCCTGCGGCAGACCAGCAACCGACTTGGCGACTTCGCCACCCCAGAGCGGAACGGCGCCGCCCCAGCCCGACATGACCGAAATCATCTGCTCGCCATCCTGCTCCCAGGTGATCGGCGAACCGACCACGCCCGAACCCGTGTTAAAGGCCCACAGTTCCTTGCCCGTTGCCGCATCAAGCGCCTTCAATTCGCCTTCCGGCGTGCCAAAGAACACCAGACCGCCAGCCGTCGTCAGAACGCCACCCCAGAGTGGAGCCTTGTTCTTGTATTCCCAGGCGGTCTTGCCCGTGGCTGGGTCCATGGCCTTCAGCGACCCGATGTGGGTGTCGAAGATGGGCTTGATGGTGAAGCCAGCACCCAGATAGGCGCCGCCCTTCTTATAGGCGATCGGCTCGTTCCAGATGTCCATGCCCCACTCGTTGGATGGGATATAGAACAACTTGGTCTGCTGGCTGTACGCCATCGGCATCCAGTTCTTGCCGCCTAGGAAGCTCGGCACTGCGAACACGGACGTGCCCTTCTTGCCGTCTGCCGACTTGGTCGGGTCGCCCGGACGGTTGGCTGGATCGAACTCAGGACGACCGTCCTTGCCGATGCCCTTGGCCCAGGTGATGTTCTTTACAAACGGCGTCGCGCTGATGAACTTGCCGTTGGTGCGGTCGAGCACATACAGGAAGCCGTTACGGTCGGCGGTGGCTGCAGCCTTAACGCCGCCCATGTCGAACGAAACAACTTCGTTCACGCCGTCGAAGTCCCAGCCATCGTTCGGGGTCGTCTGATAGCCCCACTTGATTTCGCCGGTTTCTGGGTCAATCGCGAGACGCGAGCACGTCCACTTGTTGTCGCCTGGGCGCATGTGCGAGTTCCAGGGAGCGGGGTTGCCGGTCCCGAAGAACAGCAGGTTGGTTTCAGCGTCATATGTGCCGCCGAGCCACGTTGCACCGCCACCCGTCTGCCACAGGTCGCCCTGCCAGGTTTCGTTCTTCTTGCCGGTCATGGTCGACTCTTTGCCGCCCAAAGTGCCCATGTGACCTTCGATGGTTGGGCGCGACCAGACAATTTCACCGTCCGAAACCTTGCGGGCTTCGACGCGGCCGACAACGCCGAACTCACCACCCGAAACGCCGGTCACGATGATCGGACCAAACGCCTTCGACGGTACGATCAGCGGAGCAGCCGTATACGAGTAGCCAGCTTTGAAATCGTCGATCGTCTTCGACCACGTGACTTTGCCGGTCTTCGCATTGAGCGAGACAATCTTGGCATCCAGCGTGCCGAAGATCACCTGATCGCCAAACAGCGCAGCGCCACGATTGACGACGTCGCAGCATGGCACGATGCCTTCAGGCAAACGATGGGCGTATTCCCACAGACGCTTACCGGTCTTCGTGTCGATGGCCCACATGCGGCTGTACGACCCGGTGACATACATCACGCCGTCTTTGACGAGCGCTTGGCTCTCCTGTCCGCGCATTTTCTCGCCGCCGACCGACATGGTCCATGCTGGCACGAGTGCGCCGACGTTTTCCGTGTTGATGGTTTTGATGTCGGAGTAACGCTGGCCTTGCGTACCCATGCCGTTCGTCACCACGTCGCCCGGCGTCTTGGCGTCGTTGAGAATGTCGTCCATTGTCACATCCGCCATTGCGGGAGCCGATAGCGTCACCGCCATCGCCGCAACACTGACAGTCGCAAGCCACTTCAAGCTTTTCATGCAAGTCCCCTTGAACTGTTTCCAGGCAACTCCCACCCTTTTTTTGCGCTTTGAGATTGCGGCGGGGGGAATAACACCAGATGCCAAGCTACCGCAGCGGCAATCCGTCTATTATTGCCAAATAGTACACCTCCGCCCCGCACGACGTCGGCAGCCGGATGTTTGGAAATCGAGGCGACGCAGTATCCGCCCACAGCGCCGCACTGCAACAAGATCCTGAAAAACAGTGCTGATGGTTGCGGTTGACCAATTCAACGAAGTTGATTCAGAGCACCCGCGCTCTAAGACCTATTTGCGCTGCGGCAAAAGCCGGTCCAATTCCGCTTCGGGAACACCATAAAATTTGTCGGCAATCTTGAGCAGCCCGTGCCGATCCTCGATTGTGATCGCGCCGCGGCGCACGCGAAGTACCCCTTGGACCTGCAATCTTGATAACTCAACGGTCACGCCGGGCCGCCGCACAGCGAGCATCAATGCCAGAAACTCATGTGTGAGCGGCAGCTCGTTTGACTGCAAACGGTCCTGTGCCATCAACAGCCAACGCGCTAAGCGCTCTTCGAGCTTGGCACGTCCGTTCGCCAATGCGGTCTGGGAAATCTGTGTAATGAATGCCTGGGAAAACCTGTTCAGCGAATTCGCAAGCGTTGGACTGTCTGCAATGGCCTGCTGCAAGGCGTCGACTTCGATGCGATAGCCGTGTCCTGCCACCTGGACGTAAGTGTCCAACGGAGATCGATCCCCACCGAGAACCACGGCAACACCGGTAAAACCTTCGTAGCCCACCACGGCCACCTCAATCGGCAAGCGCTTCGGCCCCGTTGTCACGACGGAAACGATTCCGCGCTCGACGAAATAGACGTGGCTGATCGGTTTATTCGGCGTTTCAACGCGAAAACGAACCGGCAACTCGACATGTTCGAAATGGACCTGCAGCAATGCGAGATCGCGGTCGGTCAAACTCGCTAAAACGCGATTTCGCGTATCGAAAATTGGCACAGTAAAAACGCCCATTAAAACGGATGGGCACGAGCGCACGATCACGGCCCTGGCGTGCGTCTGTTGGAAACAGACGACCAGACCGTCACTGGGCTTCTTGCACCGGATTTATCGGAACTAAGCAAGTTTGCTGATCTATGACAGCACAGAGACGGTACGATTCCGGACCGATCTCCTTGATCCGGCCCGTTGTTTCGTCAAAAGGATTCAGCCCCGTTCCCCGACGCGCGACAACCCTGCCGCTTCGAGTCTCGGGTAGATATGCATGACACTGCGCTCGAATTCGTATTGTGCCAAAGCAATCGTCTGTAAACCCTCTGGAAGAGGCTGCGCCATCGCTTCCGTAATGTCGAGCCCTCTTTCAAAGCTGCGCTTAATAAGCGCATCGATTTCACTGATCCATATACGAGTTTGGTCTAATCCGCGCGTATTTGATTCAGCTGGCCCATGTCCCGGCACAATTAAGGTGTGTGGAATTCCACCCAAAGTAGCTAATGCGACTTTCCATGCCCCGATATCGGCGTGGGGCGTCGTCGGCGCACGATCCAGAAAAACCAGATCGCCTGCAAAAATAATTCCGGTCAATTCATCAAAAATCGCCAGATCCGAGCCCGTGTGCCCCTTCATCCTTAGCAGCCGCAACCGCCGGTCGCCCACGTCCTCGACGCTCGATGAAATCACACGCTTGGGCAACACGACTTCCGTGCCGCGCATCCAATCGCCCGCCGCCGCATACATCGCGGACGAAAAACCCTCACCGAGCTCCGTCAAGCCCTTGATAACGCCGTCCGTCGCAGCGATCGTGTCGGCGGAAAATGACTGACACCCGAAGACATGATCGGGATGGAAATGGGTGAGGTAAACCCGTGCCACATCCCGTCCGGTCAGGGTCTGAGCGAGCGCCCGCAATTGTTCGCCATATCGCTTCGAGGGGCCGCTATCGATGATGACCGCGCCTTCGCTGGTCGCAAAAATACCGATATTGGCAATTGCTCCGCCGTTCTTGACGGTAATCACCTCGGGCACGCCAGCCACCATCCAGACGCCGTCCGCAAGCCGCTGCGGCACCAGCGTATAGGCCAGCGGCGCGGCATGAACAGAAAACATCGGCAAGATCGGTGCGCCAGCCAGCGCCGACAATCCAACCAACGCCCGTCGCCGGTCGATCTCAATCGTCATAACGCCAGCCCTTTTAATTTTGAACACCCGGCTTGCGGAAACCAGATGCCCCATCGGTAGCAAGAGGCTCCCGGCAGACGCCCCTTACTTCGTCACGTCCAGAGCGCTGCTCTTCCATGGCGCGGGAACCAACGACCGGAAAATACCGCCGTTATTATCCCGACCGTCGACGTTAATGCTTGCGTCTCCCGCAGGCAGCCGCACCAGCATCGTCAACGTGGGATCTTCCGACACCGGCTCGAATAGCTCGAGCGTCGCCAATGCCTCACCCGAAGCCGAGCGCAAATCGAACCGTTCAATAAAGAACGCCGGCGTCCCGTCCTTGGCAAGCCCCGTATCCATCGGATGTCGCACCCGCAATCTCAATCGCGCGTTCCCATCCGCTTCCCGCCATACCCGCCCCTGCGTCTGACCAACGGTTGTCGTCCAATCCGCATCCTTGCGGGCCATCGCGGGCGCCGAGCATCCCCCGCCCATCGCATCCAGATAAACGCCCCCCACATGCCAGACGCCATCCGCCGTCAACGCTGCCGCCCGCACCGGCGTTCCCTGCTCAACTTTGATGCGCAGCGAGATGTAAGGCTCGGCCTTAATCACATTCAGCGTCAGCACGTGCTGGATCGGATTGAGGTCGGTGATAATCATCAGCTTCGTTACGCCCGCCAATCCGCGCGCGTCGGCCGTGACTGGAACCTGCGCTTGGTTCTCCACAATCCCCGGAACGACGACCTTGACCCGCTCGTCGAACACGAACGGCGCGCCCGCAAACGACTTGGCGGCCAGATCAGTCCACACCGGAGATCCCAGCGGGTCGCCGCCGGCCACGGCGCCGCCCATCGGCACGACGGCCATCACCAGCGCCAGGGCAATCAATTTTATATGGACGATCATGAGATGCCTTCCGGTGCGGCCAGTAAAACCCATCCGTCACTTAACGGTCGGCTCGACATAGGTTATGCCATATTTTGCACAAATCTCGCGTAATTTTCCATCGGCCATAAACGCGCGCAGCACGTTGCCGATGGCGTACCCCAAGTCGCGGCTTTGTTCGTTGACGGCCGCCCCCAGCACCCAATCGGCCCGCGCCAACCCCGGCATGGGCGGCGTTTGCCACTGCGCCGCCACTCCCCGGGCCTGAAACAACGACTCGATATGCGACTGCACGCCCAGCAGCGCCATCGTCTCTTTTGAAACAAATCGTTCGACGCCTTGGGCAGGCTTGAGATAGTGGCGCACGTTGTTGACCAGCGCACCACCATCGAACCGCATCAGATAGTAATCCGAAACCGTTCCAAGTTGAACCCCGACTTTCTCGCTTTTAAAGACGTCGAACGACTCAATCGTCCCCGGACGCTCGGGATGCACGGCCAACGCCACCCGCTGCTGGAAATACGGGTTACTGATCGCCACAATCCCCACCCGCACGCCAAGATCGCGGTCGACAGGGATATGGAACATCACGTCAGCCGCGATCCCGCCTCCAAACGTCCCCCGCACGAGATTGGTCCGCAAATCTTGATCGACCTGTTCACCCGGCATCCGCAGCGTGATGTCAGCGCCAACCCCGAGCTTTTCTGCAACCGCCTGTGCAAGTTCGACTTCGATCCCCCGCGCTACGCCGTTATCGTCCCATGAAAACGGAGCGTTATCTTCGTAAAGAACCACGCGAAGCACCTTCGACGCCATGACATCGTCAAGCGGACGCGCCGCCACCTCAGTCGCCACCATGGCAGAAAATAGTAGCGAAAACAGCGGCTTGAACACATTTCACTCCCCATGATGGCCCCTCCCGGCACTGTGCCTCAGCGGTCGCTGCAGCGCAGTGGGGAGGAGGCAAGGGTCGACGATCTCGCAAACTTAGGCTCAGACAAATCGGGCGCAGCACCCACAACATGGCGCAACTGAGCGCGTGCATGGCAGGCCTCAGCCGTGTGCATCACTCCTGATGCTGCGACTCAACATATGTGCGGATCGCCCACATGGCTTCCTGCTGAAGCAGCCCCTCGAACGCGGGCATGATTGACGCACCATCTTGGTTCTTCGCCCCGTGACGGATGCGCTCCATGAACCACTCGTCACCGGGAGGGCCCTTCTCAAGATAGCGCAGGTCCGGCGCAACCCCGCCCGAAATCACTTGCAAACCATGGCACCGGGCGCAGTTCGCACCATATCCGGTCGAACCGACTTCCAGTGCGCGCGGATTGCCGACATAGGGGTTTGATTTGCGCCACTCGGCACCAAGCGGGTCAAGTCCTGAAATATCGACAAGTTGAGGTGTCACGTCGCCATGCGCACGAACCTCGCGGGACGCAAGTCCAAACAAGCCAGCCATGAGCGCGCCGCAAGCCACAGCTGCGAGCGCCATCCGCATCTTCATCATTGAGCGTTCTCTCCACGAAACATGAGATGGTATGCTCCATCTTTGGGAGAAGTCTAACGCGCCACAACCGCTCTCATAATTGCCAAATGGTACAACACACGCGCCAAGAAATCCGTGCCATAACCCCCTCCGTCACCATATGAGGCACGAAACCCGCTCTATTGGCCTGCTGCGGGCATTCTCATCGGCACATGTCCCTCCCATGATTTGGCACCCTATCCCATGATCGCAGCCCGCCTCGCCTTGCTCATCGCAGGCCTTGCCGCACCCGCACCGTCGACCGCCCACGAGGTCTACGTTTCGAGTGAAAAAGACAATACGATCTCGGTCATTGACACCAAAACACTGGACGTCGTCCGCACGTTTCCTGTCGGCCTGCGCCCGCGCGGGATCACGTTCTCCACGGACTTCTCGAAGCTTTACGTCTGCGCCAGCGACAGCGATGCGGTCCAGGTGTTCGAAGCCACCGGTGCCAAGCACCTCCACGATTTGCCATCGGGCGACGACCCTGAGTTTTTCGCAGTGTCACCCGACGGCCAACGCATCTACATCGCCAACGAAGACAACGCGGTCACCACCGTCGTCGACTTAGCAACGCGTCAGGTCATCAAACAGGTGGACGTCGGCGTCGAACCCGAAGGCGTTGCAGTCTCCCCCGACAACGCGCTCGCCGTGACCACGTCGGAAACCACGAACATGGCGCACATTATGGACACCAAGACGTTCGCCAGCGTGGCCGACATTTTAGTGCCGCAACGCCCCCGCTTCGCCAGTTTCACGGCCGACGGTAAAAAGCTCTGGGTCACCTCAGAAATCGGCGGCACGGTCTCAATCATCGACGTCGCCACCCGCGCGATCCAACACACCATTTCCTTCAAAATCGACGGCGTCAGCACCGATTCCATCCAGCCGGTCGGCCTCGTCTTTTCCCGCGACGGTGGAACCGCCTTCGTGGCCCTCGGCCCCGCCAACCGCGTCGCCGTCATCGACACCCAATCCGGCGAAGTCAAAAAATACATCCTCGTTGGCCAGCGCGTCTGGCACCTGGCCCTCACCCCTGAAAACGACATGCTGTTCACGACCAACGGCGTCTCAAACGATGTGACGGTGGTGAACGTTGCAACCCTGAAAGCGATCAAAAGCATCAAGGTGGGCCGCTACCCCTGGGGCATCGCCATCCGCCCCACGCCATGAAATCCGCCCCCCAAAAAGCATCCGTTCAAACGATATCCAAGTCCCGCTCGGGAACGTCATCCCAGCGCAGGCTGGGATCGAGACAACCATCCCCGGTCGTGCGCACCTTGATCTTGCCCGTCACGACCATCCTCGTCATGCTCGCCTCACTCCCACTCGCCGCCCAATCACCGGTCACCATCGAACACCTCGACCCCGCGACCGGCTACCGCATCGCCCAATACCGCGCGCCCACGCCCCAAACCGTCCCAGGCGGGACGCTCATCACCCTCGAAACCTTGCAGGCCCTCGTCCGCGACCAACGCGCCACCCTGATCGACGTTACGCCGTCTCACGGCGCCGGTGCCGACCCCGTAACGGGGGTCTGGCACGTGCCAAAGCCGCATGCGAACATGGCTGGCACCACGTGGCTTCCCGACGTCGGCAAAGGCACCCTCACCCCCGCCCTCGAGGCATATTTCAAACTGAACCTGCGCGCCCTGACCAAAGGCGATCCGGCCCACCCCGTGATCATCTATTGCCAAGCCGACTGCTGGATGTCCTGGAACGCCATCAAACGCGCATCGAGCTACGGATATACGACCCTCTACTGGTATCCCGATGGCACCGACGGCATGCGGGATTGGGACGTCCCTCTCGTCTCCGCGACCCCCGTCTCAATGCCGCCATCGCCCCCATAGCCAGGCTCGTCACCGGCCCAACTGACCAAGATCATCGCCGCAAGCCGCTGCACGCGGCAATTGCAGATCAGTGCTATGCCAGCGCACGAACGGTTGGCAGCTTGGCGCAATGCTGGGGAAACCCGATGACAAAGCCCTCGCGCCGACGGCACATCGACAACGAGGAGCATCTCGCATGGCAGAACAAGGCGGCTGGATCGCGCAATTTCCAGGACTCGAGCGGCTTCCCGCCGACCTTCAGCAAACGCTGATCGCGCAAAGCTCGATCGTCTCGTTACCAGCAGGAAGCCGGATCTACGGTCCAGGTCAGGCCCCTGAAAACTACCTGATGCTGCTCGACGGAGCGATACGGGTTCACCAAGTGTCTGAAAGCGGGCGCGAAATCGTGCTCTATCGCCTCGCGGCAGGCGAAAGCTGCGCGCTGACGACGGCCTGCCTGATGGGCTACGAGGACTATCTCGCTGAAGCGATCGCAGAAACCGATATCCGCGCCGTCGCAATTCCGCGCGCAGCCTTCGACGATCTGATTGCCCGATCCCCGATCTTCCGCCGGTTTGTGTTCACAGCCTTCAGCGCCCGCGTCACCGAACTGTTCCGCATCATCGAGCAGGTAGCCTTCGCGCGTATGGACATCCGGCTTGCGCAGCGTTTGCTCGAACTCTCCCAAGGCGGCCCGACGATCTCAGTCACCCAGCAACAGCTCGCATCTGAATTGGGCACGGCCCGGGAAGTGATCAGCCGTATCCTGTCCGAGTTCCAACGTTCCAATTGGCTGAAATCGACCCGCGGCAGCATCCACATCGAAAACCGCGCTGCCCTGGAACGCTTGGCCCGAGAACACTGATCCACCGCGTAAAAAAATGTGCAGCCCAGCCGTGTTTCTAGAGTTGCGCAGACGATGACTGTGTGGGGAGCCGACCAAGGAGAGCCGGTTCCACAAATTCGGACGGTGAGATAGGTGGAAGTTCTGTCTGACAGCGCGCACGGTTGCGCGGGGCAGACGCGCTGGCTGTCGGGTTGAGGCTGGGAAACAACGTGTAGCTCATGCGGCCCCCTGCAGTCGCTGGAGGATTTCACCGATTGGACCGACCACCTCCATATCCGGCTCCTGACCCGCTTCCTGCGACGCTTCGAGGTGCTCCCGAGCTAGCATCGCCGCGAGATCTATAAAAAGCTCCGGTCGCGCCTGGAGGCTAGGCAAAATCGCTTGCAGCCCCTCGCGCGTCGCTGCCGCCCCGTCCGCCGACCGTTTCAATGCACGCAACGCATCAGACATCACGCTCAAGCTCTGCGCGAGATCGGGGCCAAACAAGAACGGCCTCTGCGCAGTGAGGGCGCGTCGGATTTTGACGGCCTCCTCCGATGCGGTCAGCGCGTCGTCCAGCCGCTTGAGTTCTGCATACCGGATGCCGAGGTTGTTCAAGCTTCTGGCCAAGTCTGCCCCGAACACGGCGGGGTCTCGGGCGGTGAGGGCGCGTCGGATTTTGACGGCCTCCTCCGATGCGGTCAGCGCGTCGTCCAGCCGCTTGAGTGCTGCATACCGGTTGCCGAGGTTATTCAAGCTTCTGGCCAAGTCTGCCCCGAACACGGCGGGGTCTCGGGCGGTGAGGGCGCGATAGATTTTGACGGCCTCCTCCGATGCGGTCAGCGCGTCGTCCAGCCGCTTGAGGTTCGAATACCAGATGCCGAGGTTGCTCAAGCTTTGGGCCAAGTCTGCTCCGAACACGGCGGGGTCTCGGGCGTAAAGGGCGCGTAGGATTTTGACGGCCTCCTCCGATGCGATCAGCGCGTCGTCCAGCCGCTTGAGTGCTGCATACCGGATGCCGAGGTTGTTCAAGCTGGTGGCTAAGACTGCCCCGAACACGGCGGGTTCTCGGGCGGTGAGGGCGCGATAGATTTTGACGGCCTCCTCCGATGCGGTCAGCGCGTCGTCCAGCCGCTTGAGGTTCGAATACCGGATGCCGAGGGTACCAAATGCGGCCGCTGCCCGATTCTGAAGCGATTGCTGGGTTTCGGGCGGCAGCTTCGCCGCGTCAGCGGCGATCAGCGAATTTTGTGCCAACGCAGCATACCTTTGAGCGACGCGCAGAGCAAAATTGAACCACTCCAGAATTAAGTTGTTGGCTGGGAGAGCGAAGTTGATGGCCGCCAGAGTGTCCTCCGGCAGGGTCTCGACATGGACACCGAGACGTTCAAACAGCGCGCCCGGCGTATCGCCCATCACCTTGACCATGTCGGCGCCCAGCGTGCCGCCATGATTCAAAATAAGATGGTCGATCAGCGCCACGGCCCGACCCGCCGCGATCGCCCCATGCTCGGGCCGCGTGGCGCGCTGCAGAACCGTGAGCAGCGCGCGGCGGCGCACCGGCTGCTGGTCGGCTGGCTCGCCCGCAATCCACGCTAGGCAGCTATCGATCAGTTCGATGCCGTTGCGGTCGATGCTGGCCACCTGATGCTCGCCCACGAGGTCGGGCTCCAGGTGCGCCGCGCCCCCGTTCGTGCGCCCGTAGAGCCTTGCAAGATCGCGCAGCGGGTCATCGACCGAAACGGGCGATGTCCGCGCGCCCGCATAAAATCCATCGGCCTGAAGCAAGCGCTGAACGGCAGCCATGCCGTCGACGCCCTGCACAGCCGTCACCTGCGCCACGGCACGCGTGAGGTCGCGCTTGCGGCCATCGCCCAGCGGGCCAAGCACCTTGGACCAGTGCGCCTGCTCCAGCACCAGAATGCTGTCGAGCAGGGTATCGACGCCCGGTTCATTCGCGCCCGGTGTCGCCGACGCCAAATACAGCAGCGCTTCCATCTGAAGTGCCAGCGGCCGCGCGAACGCCGCCTGCGTTTGCAGCGCGGCCAAGCGGTCTTGGTGAGGTGGCTTACCGTCCCATCCAGGGAACGTGCCCGCCGCCGCAAGTGCGGCCATCGCAGGTTCAAGCGCCGTGACCGCCGCCACCCAAAAATCCAATCGGGGCCTACCGACGGGGATGGTATCCAGCGCGATCACGTCGCCCAGCGGCTTGCCGTCCGCCCGGAACACGGGGGCGACATTTGGCTGGGCCATGAACGCCTTCCACCATTGATCGCCGCGTGCCAGCAGCACCACCTTGACGGGGCGTGTGGCCTCCCGCCCGCGCCGCGCCAACAGGCTTGCAATGGCGGCAACCTCGTCCTGCCGACCCTCAGCATAATCGACGATCAGTAGCACGCCGGGCTCGTCGCCAAATGCAAACGCCTGTTCCAGCGCCTGCTCGCGCTGGCGCTGCTCCTGCAGATCGCCCGCAAAACGCAGCGGTGGCAAAAACCCCGCCAGCCAATTCTGCGCCCGCAGCAGGCGCGCCGTCTCAATCATCAGCCGCGTCTTGCCAAAACCACCCGGCCCATGGATCAGCCGCCCCGCAACCGGGCGTGCCCCATCGCGGCACCATGCGAGCATGTCGGCCCCCAGCCCCGTCGCATCGATAAAGGGCACGATCTCGTTCTTGGCCTGCAGCAGGTCCGACGGGCCAAGCTCGCCCGCCACCCGGTCGGTGGTGGCCGCGCGCTTGGTATCAAACAGGCAGACGCCGAACGCCTCCTCGTAGTGCTCATGCAGCGCCTTGACCGTCGCATGTGGTTTGCCCGCCCAGACCGAGCGAATGGAGCGCAGCAGGCGGTGCGGCTCGTCGAAATCCAGCTTGTCAACGTGGTCGCCGCAAAACGGCGTTGGAATACCGGTGACGGGAAAATCCAACGCACGGGCATTGACCAGCTTGCGGGCGTTTTTCGCGCGCGAGGCTTCAGCCTTGACGTAGTCCGACGCCGCCGCCCCCACACTCCAGATGACGACCACCACGGAGGCCGCGTTCCAAGCCTCATCAATCTGGGTTTGATAGCTGCCCCAGCTTTCGAGATCGTAGTCCCACCAGACGGCAAAACCTTCGGACTTCAGCAGCGCGGCCAACCGCTCCGTCAGGTCACGGTGCTTTGACGAGTAACTGATACAAACGTGCCCCACGACCCGTGCCCCCGCGCTCGAACCCAACGCACACTGTGGTATGCGACTGTGACAGCGTCAATGCGCGCGTGCCAACGACCGTCACGGCGCTGACTGAGAACGGCAGTTGAAAGATTTCGGCTCCAAGTTGCAAAGCACGCTGAACGCCGCTAAGGCGCCGTAGATACGCATCTACTAGAGCGCCACGACCCCGTTTCGGCCCCGCGACCCCAGCTGACAAAAGCAGCGTCACCAGATACCGTCCGCCATATTTTACCGGGGGGCTTTCAGCGTGCCGCGTTTATTCATCTCACACTCTTCCAAAGACAATATCCAGGCGCTCGCGTTTCAGCGTTGGCTGATGGGCAAAGGCTGGGGGCAGGACGACATCTTCATCGACCTGCACGACATGCAGGCCGGCGAAAAGTGGCGCGAGACGCTGGTCAAAGCGAACGTTGCTTGCGACGCACTGCTGTTCCTAGCCTCGCCAGAGGCCCTTGGCAGCGACGAATGCCTTCGCGAAGTGCGCCGGGCGGAAGACGACCGAAAGGACGTGATCGTCGCCATCCTGCGCGACGTGACGCTCGAAGATGTCCGCCTCAAGCCGTGGATGGACCGCCAGATCGTGGACCTGTCCGCCGAGCTGCGCGAAGAACGCGTCGAGGTCGAACACTTAAGCCGACGCCACATCGTCGATTTCAACCGGCTGGCGCTGGAGGCCATCCACGCCAAGCTGATCGACTGGGGGCATGCGCCCGATAGCTTCGCGTGGCCGCCGAAGGAACGCCCGAACGCGCAACCCTATCCCGGCCTCGATGCCTTCGACGAACTGTCGGCGGGCATCTACTTCGGCCGCGAAGCCGACATCATGAGCGGCATTCGCGACTTGCGCCAGATGCGCCATCGCGGCAGCCCCCGGCTGATGGTGATCCAAGCCGCCTCTGGCGCTGGCAAATCGAGCTTTCTGCGCGCAGGGCTGTGGCCGAAGCTGGCGCGCACCGCCGAGTTCGTGCCGCTCGCAATCGTGCGCCCAGCCAAGGGCGTGATCACAGGGCCCCAGGGCCTCGGCAAGGGACTGGAGGACTGGTTCGGACGTCACCGAAGCCGACGCTCGGCCGGTTCGATCAACGCCGAACTGATGGCTGGCGACACAAGTGCAGGCGCCGCCAAGCTGGCCGCCATCATGGGCGAGGCGGCCCAAATCGTCAGTGAGGCGCGCAGCCTTGCAGCCGAAGACGGCCGCCCGTCAACACGGCCCTCGATGCTGATCGCCATCGATCAGGGCGAGGAGTTGTTCGCCGCCGAGGACGCCGCCGAGAGCGAGCGCTTCATCGCCATGTTGGGCCACCTGCTGGCCCACCCACCCGAGGGTCTCGATCCGTTGGCCTTGATGACCATCCGGGCCGATAGCGTCGACCCGTTGCTGCAGCGAGTGCCGAAGCTCGGCATAGATGCCCCGCACATGCGGCCGCTGCCGCCGCTTTCGGTATCGGCCTATCGCGACGTGATCACCAAGCCTGCCGCAGTCTATGCCCGCCGCGTCGCCCGCCTCGATGTCGAGCCGGAGTTGGTTGAACTGCTGGTGGAAAAGAGCACCGGCAAGGACGCGTTGCCGCTGCTCGCGTTCACCCTGCAGCGCATGTTCGACCTGTATCACAAGGAGCAGCGGCTCACGGTTGCCGACTACGATGCGATGGGCGGCATCGAAGGCTCGATCGACCGCGCGCTGGTCGAGGCCCGCAAAATCGCGGGTGCGGCGGGTAGTCAGGACAATCTTCGCCGCCTGCTGATTCCCGGCCTCGCGACCTGGGACCCGGCCGCCAACGCCGCAAAGCGTATCGTGCCGCTGGAGACCGACCTGTTGAGGGCAGACCGGGCAGGTCTCGCCCCGTTGGCCAATGCCCTGGTGCAAACGCGGCTTTTGACGCGCGGCGCTGGCTCGCTGGAGGTCGCGCACGAGGCGCTGCTGCGGCGGCCCACGATCGATGGCTGGCTGCAGGACCAGAAAGACGCGCTTAAGCTGCGCGACGACGTGCTCAAAGAGGCAAAGGAATGGACCGTCGCCGATAAGCCCGACAAAGACCTCGTGCGGCGCGGCGCAAGGCTTGAAGCGGCGCTCGCGCTGCTGAAAAGCACCGACTATGAGTCCGCACTTTCGCCCGCTAACGATTATCTCGCCGCGTGCCAGAAACTGGAGCAGGCAGGGCAACGCCGCGCGCGGCTGACGCAGCGGGCCATGACCACGCTGATGGCGGGCACGATCGCCCTTCTTCTCGGCATCATCTTCAAAGCCGAAATCGAGCAGGTTGTTTTCGATCAGACGACCGTCCGCAATTTTATCGCCTCGCAGGTCCGCCCGCTTTCGGCCGAGGCCGAGCGCGCATTAAAGCCAGGCACCGCCTTCAAGGAGTGCCTCAAGAACTGTCCCGACATGGTCGTTGTGCCTGCAGGCTCGTTCCTGATGGGGTCGCCGGAGGGCGAGAATGGCCGGTACACATCCGAAGGCCCCGTGCATCCCGTCACCATCGCCAAGCCCCTTGCCGTCGGCAAGTTTGCGGTGACCTGGGACGAGTGGGAGGTGTGCGTGGCTATGCGGGGCTGCGACGGCAGGCCCACGGGCGACGCGACATTTGGCAAACTCAACCGGCCTGTTATCAACGTGACCTGGGATCAAGCCCAGTCCTACGTGGCGTGGCTCAAGCGCATGACGGGCAAGGAGTACCGGCTTCTGACCGAGGCCGAGTGGGAATATGCCGCCCGCGCCGTCACCAGCAAGGAAGCGCCGCACCTTGCCTATCCCTGGGGCGACGATGAGATATGCCGCCACGCAAACTTGGCAGACAAGTCGTACATGGCGGCCGGGTACGCCGGGAAGGCCGCCCATTGCGACGACAGGCAGGCAGACACCGCGCCGGTCGGGAGTTATCCAGCCAACGCATTCGGTCTCCACGACATGCATGGCAACGTCTACCAATGGGTCCAGGATGGCTGGCACGATAATTACGAGGGCGATCCACAGTCCGATGGTACGGAATGGATCAAGGATGCAGACACAAGTCGCCGTGTGGTCCGCGGCGGTTCCTGGAACCTCAATCCTCGGAGCCTCCGCTCCGCCAACCGCTACAGGATCACCTCCGACGACCGGAACGACAACTTGGGCTTCCGTGTCGGGAGGACGCTTAACCCCTGAATCGTTACCTCTCCACGTGCCCGATCCCAACCAACGCTCTCGCCATAAGTGATCGCGCCCAAGACGGACAGCAGGCGCATACTCGTCGTCAATGATGACGTGCTTGCAAGGTGCTTACCAGCCACCAAAACAAACCGCTCAACCAAACCACAATTCCTTGATTTTATTGGTGATCCCGGCAGGAATTGAACCTGCGACCTACAGTTTAGGAAACTGTTTATTGCCACTTATGGGCACTTGAAGCTTTACAGTTCTTTACAGAAAAGACTGTTGCAATATCAACATGTTGCGCTTAGAAACTGTAAACAAACATAAGCGCTTATTTGGCAGAAGCAAGCGCTTTCGGGAACCCCACGGGAACCCCGAGATTATCCAGGCGGGGCCTCAAGATGACGACAAAAAAGCCGGACATGGGGCTCACGACGAAGAAGATCGAAGGCTCGGCGCTGCTTGCGGAAGCCAAGGCGAAGGGCGGACGTATCGACTTGCGCGACAAGGGACGCGGCGGCGTTGTGGGGCTGGTTCTACGGGTGACCGGAAACGACGTACGTACGTGGGCAGTCATGTACAACAACGCCCGCGGCATCAAGCGGCGCTACACCATTGGGCCTTTCCCAGAGTTCTCGTTGGATCAGGCGAGAGACGCAGCGCGGGCGGTTCGTGAGCGCGTCGCGCGCGGCGAAGACCCCGCCGAGAAGATTGAACCCAAGGCCGTGTACACTTTCGATTTGCTCGCGGACGCTTGGCTTGATCACCGCCGCGCCAATAGTAAGAGTCGCAATGGACGCGCCGTGAAGGACGAAGAGCGAGCACTGGCGAAAGATATTCGTCCCGCCATCGGCGATATGGAAGCTGACGCGGTCACGCGCTCCGACATTGCCCGAGCGATCAAGAGCATTGTCTCAAGGATCAAGGATGATGGCGGCAAGGGTGTCCGTGCCAACCGCGTTCTGACGATTGTCGGCAGCGTTTACAATTGGGGTGTCGACGAGGAACTCGTCACGACCAATCCTGCCGAGCGCGTCAAGGCGCAAGTCGATGAGGCGCCGCGCGACCGCGTCCTGACGGTTACTGAGATCAAGGCATTCTGGGACGGTATCGACAAAGCGCCAGTGTCGCCGGGCACAAGGATCGCAATGAAGTTGAGCCTCGTATCGGCCCAACGCATCGGCCAAGTATCGCTGTGGGCCAAGAAGGACATCGATACGTCCGGCAGCTACCCCATGTGGATTGCACCTTCAGCATCTACCAAGAACAAAAAAGCCAACCGCGTCCCCTTGAGCAAGCTCGCGATGAAGCTGATCGAAGAAGCAAGCGCCATCAGCCAACATAGCGGATATCTGTTCCCAGCCCCCGGCGCATCGAACGACAAGACAGACCCTGCAGCATTCGATCAGCCCATCAATCCAGAGGCTGCTAGCCGTGGCATGACGCGAGCGCGGAAGACCGATGAGGATGCCGGCGCCGACGATTGGAATGGCTTCGGTATTGAGCACTTCACGACGCACGATCTTCGCCGCACAACGGCCTCGCACATGGCTTCGATGAAGGTTCCGGAAGGCGTCATCGAACGCATCCTCGACCATACGAAGAACTCGCGCTCAAACGTCACTGGCATCTACAACCGCTACACCTACGACGACGAAAAGCGCGACGCCCTCGATCTTTGGGGCGCCCGACTGGAGGCCATGATTTCAGAAAACTCAATCAGGTGAAGGCGACTATACTGTTTGATTCGACGCCCATCATCGTGTTCAAGAAAACACCCCAATCAAGGTGTCACTCAACATGATTTGAGTGCCAAATTGGCACTCATCGATAGCCAATTTGGTTTGAATAACAAACTGTCAGGCCGCCCTACGTGGCAGGCAATTGCCCTGAAGTATTTGCGAATTCTAAGATATGATCACGCTGAACTCGACAGAGAGCGAACAGACACTTGCCTAAACGCGCCAACAAGCAGTTGGGCTCAAAAGCACTAAGCTGAGATGGTGGCGGCCACACGCCATTTCGTCTTTGCCGCCAGGGAGCTGCTGACCAACTTAAGATCGATGCGGCGGGCGGTGTTGGTTGCGGCAAAATAAGCCATGCTTGTGTTCGCTCCTTGCAACCCTTAGGTTACTCCGTGAAATTCAGTCAAGAATGCCTAAAATATGGTTTGTTGCCAGATGAATAATCTATAGCTTATTTATTCATGTTGACTGCGCTCAAAAGAATCTGTAGATTATTTTTTGGCGCCTGGGCATGGGTTTACAAGATATTGATAAGCTATGGATGAGTATGGGGCTGCGAACGGCACAGATCCTTTTCAAAGATGAGCGCGCCGGTATCTTGCAGGAGACCGCCCGCGGGGGCACGCGTTTTACTTACGATTCAGGCTGGAGACAGCCCATCGCGTGTTGCTTCGGGACCGACCGGCGCGAGCACGAGTGGCCACAGGGTCTCCATCCGTTTTTCCAGCATTTGGGGACCGAAGGCTGGCTGCGTGAGCGTCAGGCGCGTGTCAGCCATATCGACCAGGAAGACGATCTTGGGCTCCTGCTGCGTCACGGGGGCGATTGCATCGGGGCGGTGAGCGTAAAGCCGGAAGGGGCCTTGATTGCGCCGGTCCTCACCGAAGCGACTGGGAGTACGGGGCGGACGGTTTCGGGAGTGCAAAAGAAGCTACTTGTGGTGCGATTGTCCGATGGCACGTTCGTGCCTGCAGGTGCGGCTGGACCGGCGCCGTACATTGCTAAATTCAGTTCAAACGCAATTACCACTTTGGTGCGCAACGAACGCTTGTCGCTGCAATGGACCTCGGCCGTGCTGGGGGGCAAAGAGGTCAACGCGTTCACCGTTGCGTCCGTCAAAGGACAAGATTCCAACGCTCTGATCGTCACGCGCTTTGATCGCACGCCGTCGGACGTAAAGTTGCGTTTGGAAGATTTTGCCCAGATCCTCGCCAAGCCGCGTGGTGTCGATTATCGCGGTAAGTACGACGCGAGTTACGAAGATGTTGCGGGCGTCATCAAGGCCTATTCCGTGCGCCCGGCGATCGATTTGGCCCGGTTTTTTCGGCGTCTGGTGCTGTTTGCCGTTGTGGGCAACTGCGATGCTCATTTGAAGAACTTTTCGCTTCTGGAGACGCCTGCCGGATTGCGGCTGTCACCCGCCTACGACGTTCTCAACACTCTTATGTATCCAGAATACGATCGGAACCTGGCGCTTTCGATCGGCGGCCATCTCGTCTCGATGGATCGGGTCGATCCGGCACTGCTGCGCGCATTCGGCCGCTCTATCGGTATCGCTCCGCGTGCGCTCGATGACATCTTCGCCACTTTGCGACGCAAGGTCCAAGTGGCGGCGACCATCCTCACTCCGCCACCGGGCGAGCCGCCGGATGGCTTCGTTCATCGCTTCCAGGAGATCGTGAGCAACGCATGTCTTCGCATTCTTCCATAGTGCCGATCGATTGGCGCGCAATCGTCGCCGAGGGCTTACGGCGGCGTAGAGCCGAGGGGCTGACGCAAAAAGAGCATGCCGCACTTGCCAGCGTCAGCATCCCAACGATGATCGCATTCGAACGAAGTGAGCGCACGCTCTCGCTCGGCAAGGCGTTTGATATCCTCCGCGTCGTGGGGCTGGTCGTCGAAACTCCTGAGGAAGGCGCGCAGGAGATCTTCGTGCGTGAAGCGTTTGTCCGCTGGCGTGAGCTGACGGCCAAACTACCGAATGATTCTCCGGCCCGTTTTCCGAACGGATGGTACCGCTTCGACTACGAACTAAAGGGCGAACTGCGCGAGCCGAGCCCCCGTGAGCTGCTCGCCGCCCTGGAGCGCGTCGAGCTAACGAACACTGGCTGGCCGCTGTTCGTCACACTCGAAACAAAGGAACTATCGGCCTACGAGAACGATGGGGATATCGAATGCTGGGTGCGACCAATTCCAAACCGGACCGAGCGTTCCTTGGATGATGCTGCGCACTGTGATTTTTGGCGCGTGTCGCCGGCTGGCCGTGCTCTCATTATGCGAGGATTTCAAGAGGATACGCAGGAAACTTTCAAGCCTCAGACGCTACTCGACACGACGCTCCCCATCTGGCGCATGGCGGAAGGCTTATTGCACAGCGCCCGCTTGGCCCGCGAGTTGCAAGTGAATGAGACTACCGAGATCGTCGTGCACTTCCGCGCACTCTACACGGGATTGAGCGGACGTGTGTTACGCGCCTGGGCAAATCCGCTATCCGATCCATTCCTGACGGGGACCGGCGCACGGACCGACGAGGTTCTGATTGAAACGACTGTCGTCGCACGGGACATCGAAATCAATCTCGCTGCGGCGGTGTTGCCGCTCGTGGCAGCGCTCTACGATCGGTTCGGCGTCGTTGGTCTCACCTCGGAGCGCATCGCGTCAGAGGTCGATCGATTCTTGCAAGGATCGGCGGCGCGGCGATGATGAGCTCGCAGGCAAAAGATGTTGATCGCGACGCATCAGCATTGAAGGTGCAGCAAAAATCGTCGTCGCGTAACAGTACGTCTGCGCTGCTTCCAGGAGTATCCGTCTTGGTAACACCATCGGCTCAATTGAAAACGCCTGATTGCTGCGAACCTGGAGAGCTGGTCTTTGTCGACTATGGAAGCGGCAACTCACTCGCTCTTACTGCTCGCATGCTGGACGCACCCGAACCGTGGCTCGTCTATTTGCGTCCGCCACTGCAATGTAGCCCCGCTACGTTCGGTGTGTCAGTGCCATTCGACAAAGCTGTGTCGCTCGGGAATAGCTATCGCCTTCACGTCGACGTCGCCGCACCCTTCGAAATTAGGCCACGCCATCTGTATGAGACGAGCGGCGCCATGTGTCTTGTCGGCGCGCAGTGGCGGCTAAATGTATAGCCAGAACAAGGACATGGCAGATACCACGGTTACCACTACGTCTTGGAGACGGGGAAACTGGTTCCGACACCCGACATCAACGAAATCGCTGCCTTTCCGAGATGGGAAATCAAGCTCGACGATAACACCGCCATATCAGGGAAACGGTCGGAGCCCATCTACGCGCTCGACCTCTCCCGCGCGGCCAAGGTTTAAGGAAACGAACGAATGGCGACGCTGTTTTTCTCGTATTCTCATAAAGACGAAGCCCTCCGCGATCAGCTGGAGATGCATCTTGCGATGCTAAAGCGGCAGGGCGTGATCGAGGCATCGCATGACCGTCGGATTGTCGCCGGAGACGAATTCAGCAACGTAATTGCCGATGAGATCCAGCGTGCCGATATCATCCTCCTGCTGGTAAGCCCGGACTTCCTCGCGTCCGCCTATTGCTACGAGATCGAAATGACACGCGCCATCGAGCGGCATGCGTCCCGGACCGCCCGCGTCATCCCTGTCATCTTGCGTCACTGCGACTGGCATCAAACCCCGTTCGGCAAGCTCACTGCTACCCCGCGCGATGGTCGTCCGATCATTACTTGGCCGGATATCGACGAGGCGTTCCTTGATGTCGTGAAGGCCGTCCGCACCGCCGCGGGCAGCAGTGCCTGCGCGGCGCACCCGATTGCGTCGACGCAGATTCAGCCGCAAGGTCCAAGGGTTGCGCTACCTCGATCCAGCAATCTGCGTATTCGCCAGCAATTCTCCGATGCGGATAAAGATCAGCACATCGAGTCCGCATTCGAATACATGGCCAAATTTTTTGAAGGTTCACTCGCTGAGTTGGAGCTGCGTCATGCCAATCTTCGCACCAACTTCCGTCGTATCGACGCCGACACATTCACGTCGATCGTGTATCGTGACGGGAAGACCGCTGCGCAGTGCCGCATTGCCCGTGGCGGCTTCATCGGTAAAGGCATCACCTACTCAGCGGATGTCGATCGCATCAGCAGCGGCATCAACGATACCCTCACCGCCGAGTGTGACGATCAGGCCATGTTCCTGAAACCCATGATGTCGTACTCGTCTAACCCAGGCCAGCACCAACGCCTTTCATTGGAGGGTGCGGCGGAATACTATTGGGAAATGCTAATCAAACGCCTTCGCTGAGCCGAACGCCAACTTGTCCGCGGGCGCCAACGTCTGGCCGAACGCCCAGCCGTTGCCATCCGAACTTCAGGTGCAGGCGAGATCATGAATTTCTAAACTGTAGGTTGCAGGTTCAATTCTTGCCGAGAATACCTATTAAATCAATTGCTTAAGAAAATTAAGTCAACAAAAATTAGGTCTCCGGTTCCGCACAGGTTCCGAGCGGTCACTTTTGTGCTGGTGGCGGATCCTCCGAGAGGTGGGCGTTCGAGCATAGCCGTCTACGCCTTCGATTTGCTCGCAGGCGCATGGCTTGATCATCGCGGCGCCAAGAGCAAGAGCCGTAACCGACGCGCCGTAAAGGACGAAGGACGGGCGTTGGCGAAAGATATTCGGCCGGCCGGCGGCGATATGGAGGGAGACGCCGTTACGGGCTCTTACATTGCCCGAGCAATCCTGCTGATAGCGTGAGGGCACAAGTCGACGAGGCACCAAGCGACCGAGTTCTGACGGGTGCTGAGTTCAAGACGCCGTGCAACACGACCGCGGCAGGTGAAAAAGCACCGAATCGCTGAACCTGGCGGCATACTCATCTCGATGTTGCGTTGGCTCGTCGAAAAGAATACTGTGAGCGTACTTGTTGCGATCTACATTTTGGGGGCCATAGGCAGGTTACAGGGTGGAAATTTGATCTGGCGGTAATATGGATCGTGACCGGAGCCTATAAAAAATTTGAGGAATGCCTGTGGGGCGTGCTGGCATAGGTTTGTTGTACATTGTCGTGGTAACTGTGTTTGTAGGAGTCAGCGTTTGGACGTTTAGGGAAGGCTTTGCCTCTCTGCTCGGCAACCTGAGTTGGCCGATCGCAGTAGCTTTTGGCTGTTGTTTATTCGCTGCGGACATGGTGATTCGCAACAAGCGCGCGGCCAATCAATCGCTTGTGCGGCCGGTTTTGTTTCTACTGCTATGCATGTTGGCGAGTGCACCCAGTCACTTCAATTACTTCTACAATTATGCGCTCGGCCACATCATTGCCCAGGAAAAATTGACCGACGCGGGGAATGTCTTCGATAAGAATGTTGCGGCTGCAATGGCGCGGCTTGCCTCCGCAAACACGAACAAGGCGTCGATCAATGAGATCGACGATAAACTCAACGAGCTCTTGCAGCAGATTAACGACGACGGACGCTCGGGTTGGGGGACGCGCGCGCAGGCACTTTACGATCGCCTCCGAGTACTGGCCCGGTTTGCGGAACTGAAGACACCGGCTATGGGTACCGATCGCAAGGGTGCCCTTGAGTTCTATGACCGTGTTAAGAACCTCGCCGTTGCCGCCCGCGATGCCAGTGAAAACGCAAATCCGGTGACGAACGTACAGCGCTCGCTCGAAAGCATGGTTGCGGATGTTCAGAGCCTGACACGACGCCACAAGGTATTATCGCTTCAAGGACCGGAGTCGAACGCGGCCGCCATTGATGCGATCCAGCAGATCTATGATCTCCAGCGCAAATTGGAGACCACGGTGAATCAGACGCTCATCAATGCGGCGGGGGCAAAGTGGCAGTTACCGCACCCTCCGGTCGCTGTCGGCGAAGCCATTATCGAGGGCGTTGCCAATAGTGTGCGGTCTGGGTGGATTGAGATGAAATACCCCCATGTTACGGCGGTCGCGGCGTTGGCAACGACGCTCATCGATTTGATCCCGTTCATGTTTGTGCTGCTGCTTATCGCGCCGGAAGCGATCGTCGTGAAACCACCGGGCAGGCCAGTCAAAATAAACACGGCAACGTCGTTCGACATCAACCAACCCTAGTCGTTGCCAGGAGCTTGAAGTGACCGACGACAAGGAAAGGCCGGAGGACTCTGGGGTATATGGCGCGGCCAAGGGACCGGCACGCGATGACCAGTCACATTCCACTGACCACGACGAGCCAGATTCACTCGACAAACCGCATGCTGCAGGCAAGACCCAAGGACGCGCGACCGGTCATCCCCAATCCAACGCGAAGACTGCTCCAAGCGGGGCCGGGCCACAACGGCAGTCTGGCGTGCGGACCAACACTCGCGCACTGAATCCTGAAGAGCGCCGCGTCCCCAGCGAGGCACCCAGCCGTGACCCGGAACGCCGGATCAACGTGAATATCGCGAACCGCAACGGGCATTACATTTTCACCGTTGGTCGTCCGGGAACCGGCAAGTCGACCTTGCAAAGCCAAGTCCTGCGCTATCTGTTTGAAAGCCGGGAGTACCACAGTCAGATCAAGACCGCTGACGAGAGCGAGCGCGTCGAACAAGAGCGGCTCGACAAGCTACTGGCGGAGTGGCGCAAGTGCTGGCGTGATGACAGGTTTCCTGAGCGCACGGCAGCAAGCCGCCCTTCGGAGTTTCGCTTCGAGGTGGCGCCCGTGCAGCGCAATAATAACTATATCACGTTCGGTTTCTTTGAGGTGGCTGGTGAAGATTTCGAAACGTTACGCCGGGGACTATCGAGCCGACCGTCGCTCCTAACATCGCTAGCCGAATTTTTGCGCAACCCGAATTGCAAGTTCGTCTTCCTCCTTGTGTGTATCGGCCACGAAGTGGAGAACGATGACGAACTGTTCGTCGATTTTCTCGACTATCTCCGCGAAAATTTTGGTGAGCGCTACGTCAAGGAAAGCCGCGTCGCGATCGTGATATCCGACCCCGACGAAGCGTCCGCCCTTCTCGCGAAGAAGCGCAAGGAGCGAGGTCGCTCAGGGAAGCTCGACAAGGAAGCATTCGTCCGCGAGTTTCTCCCTCAAACTGCGGCCAAGCTGATGAGCTGGAAACGCTCATATGGACTTGCACAGTTTTATGTCGGCAACATTCGCGCCGACGAAAATGGCAAAGAGTATATCGAAGGCAATTCGTTCGATGACGCTCGTGCATTGTTTGGCTGGATTTTCGAGGCAATGACGGGTCTGAAGCCCGTGCCTGGCCCGACTCTGAGGGAACGCGTCGGCAATTTTCTCCAAAGGTTCGGGTAGGGACACTCGCCGATGCCATCAGATCGAAGCACGTTACTTCAGGGACGTTGCGTTTTTGGAACAGGCCGCGGATTCACGGTGAATGGCGACGGCGTGCTTGCCCGCCTCAGTCAGGGAATGCAGGGCCTGCTCGACATCCACAAGATCGAGCCCGGCGCTGATGTCCCCTATTGGATGCTGGTGCCGGCCCGACTCGAAAACCGTTACATGTTCGTGATTGCGCGCGCTGCCCCCATAAATGACTATAGCCGCCGCTCGGGCTTCTGGGGATGTGCAGCAGTCATAGAACAATCCGATGCGTTGGACGTGGGATTTGGAACAGCTGTTCAAGCCGTCGAAGACCTTTTCAAGCAAGCCACCGACACCTGCATCTCCAACAAGACCCTCAGTTTCGAGCATGCGGCCACTCTGTTCGAGCCTCCCAGCGACAACCAAACAACGCACCTCCTAACCGCGATCTCAAGCGAAGAACTTCTGCGAATTCAAATGCATCGCGATTGGCAAGACTATGCGGCGATCCAGGACATTCTAATGATCCTGCATCGCGATCACCGTTTTTCCCCCGTAACAACGCGCGGGTGCCTCGTCTCGGCGGGGCCGATGGCGCAAGAAGACGGTGCGATCGGTATCGAACTCTTAAAATCTTGGCTCAACCAACTCTTTGGTTCCGTAGAAAAGCGGGTTGAACAGTTTCGCCGACAATACGATTCATTGCATAAACAGCATTGCGAATCGCTTGCGGAGATCAAAAGCCTAAAGCAAACCGCCAAAGATCAAAAGTACAAAATAGAGCTTCATGCAGTCGAATATAAAAAAACTAACGACACACTCGAAGAGCTCAAAACCAACCAGTATAACTTGATATCAGAACACAGGGCAAATACTAAGGCGCTCGCTGGACAACTTGAATGTGCATTGCAGAGCGTGAATACAATTCAAAACGAAAAAAAGAAGCTGGAGGAGGAGCTCAAGAAACTCCGCAACATATCAAAAAATAAAAAGCCGTTCGAAAAAATTACGACAGACAGAAATCGACAAAAGTGGCAACAACAAGCTTTGCTGCCAAATAAACAGACCACTACTCATAGTAACGCGGATGACCCAGCTTCCGCAACAAGCACCGACAATGTAGCTTCACGGCCAGCGAATACAAACCGTTTCAACAGCCGACCCGAAGTTTATAGAAAGTCCGCCCAGCCCATTGCCAGCCCCCAACTCTCTAACACCAGGAACCAAGATCGCAGACCGCAAGTCCAGAGAACCGATTCAAGTGGAGATGTGCGCTGTGAGGACGTCACTTCGGCCCCTAATAGTTATATTGAGGACATCAACAAAAAGCAGCCGAACGAGAGGCCTTCGCGTCCAGGCCCACAAAGTTCGAACACGTCTCTTGTGCTCACTGGGACTTTCGTCCTGCTTACTGCAATTTTCGCTGCCAAGTTTCTAGCTGCCGGCTTGGAGGCCACTAGTATCTGCGCACCCCAAGTATTCAATCGGTTTTACGACGCATTCAATAAATTAGAGTCCTGCCCGCAAGGCACATCGATCGACTGCGCTCTTTTCCAGAAACAATTTATCGACACTACACTCGATTTGCGCATCTGCGACGCTACGCTTCCACCGAACAGGCGCGTTTTCAAAGCCGACATTGATACGGCAATCACCAGGATTTCAAATTCCACTCAACGGTTGCCACTAGAAGATCGAACAAAGCAATTAAATCGTATTCGGGATGCCGTTGCGTCACTGGACGAAAGAGTGAACGAAAAGATTACAAAAAGCAGGAGCAGTAATTTTGAACAAGAGTTCGGCACCCGTCGGCATTGATTTTGGAACGACGAACACGCTCGTATACACATATCATCCCGATGATGGTCCCCGCCTGCTCGTCATCGACGGCGGCCAGCCGTTTGGTCCAATTCCAACGATTCTGACACGCAGCTCTAGCCTCGCACAGCTATTCGCCGGGCTACGTGCCTGGGCTTTCCGCAAACGCACGCCCGACGCCAGGACATTTCGCAAGTTCAAGCTCGATCTTCCGGCGACAGGCGCCAGTGCGAAGTCCAGAGACATTCATCAAAGCTATAAGAACGCACGCGATTTCCTCAAGCACGTCTTCAACCAATACGAGGCACGGAGCGGCTTCACTGGTATTAGCTCGCTCGCCTTTTCGGTCCCTGAGAGCTGGCTTCGGGGAGGTGATCAGATCGGAATCGAAGCGGTCCATCAACTTGCGAAGCAGTTGAAACTTCCCGCTCCCATAATTGTTAGTGAGCCCGTTGCTGCAGCCTGCTTCTTTGCCAGCCGCTACCGCAAGATCCACGGTAATGGCTTTGATGGCTTCGTCATGGTTTATGATCACGGTGGCGGAACTCTCGACTATTCACTTGTCAGAATTGCTGGAAACCGCGTGACGTCGATCGACGGCCAAGGGATTGATAAGGGGCATGACACAGGAAAGGATGGTTTTGGTGGTGAAATGTTCGACGTGAAGGTCTTTAGTCGCGTCGCATCCCGCCATACCGAAATGCGGGCATATACGCCAGAACAACGCGACGAATGGCTGCATTCATTCGAAGAGCAGAAGCGGCAGAGCTGCATAGATTTCGAAAACAAGTACGACGGAGTCTTGAAAGGTAACAAAAGCATTGCGCTGGATGAGCTCGCTGCGGTCACCGTCGGCAATTCTATTTTCCCTGTCCTCGTGGGCGACTTGATCGATGTATTCAAATCGTCATTCGAGTCTAAGATAGAACAAAGTCTGCGAGCCTTTATGGCTCATTGCGCCAGGGATCAGCCAACCTTGACGTTCAACGACGCCAGCAGGTTCCGGGTCTTACTGGTCGGCGGCTTCTCTACCTTCTATCCTGTACAACGACTTGTTAGGCGCGTCCTGCTGGACCAGTACGCATCTCCTCCCGAAGTATTCAACAGCCTCTTCGACCGCAATGAGTGCTGGTCGGCGACCGCTCAAGGCGCCTGCCTCGTGGCAGCCAAACAGGTCGAGGTAGCGGACAACTGCCCCTACACGTTCGGTATCGTATCATACAGTAGAGACGGAACCGAAAAATACAATAAGCTGATTGAGCGTGGACGGGCACGCAGTGACTACGCGACGCCCAAATATCTCGACAAGGAATTTCATCTTGTCAACATCGCGAGATCAGACGGCGGAACGATCCGTTTTTACATAGAGCGATCTGGCAAAGCAGAAGAAATGCATGGCAAACAATCATTTTCCAGGATACTTCCTGGTTATGAACAAAACATAGCCAATAAGCGATGGAGGTTTGGTTGCAAATGCAGTGACGGCCTTATTTTTGTCTATATAAAACTCGCCGAGTCGCGGAAGTATAAATACGTTCGCGTCGGCAGTTTTTTCGACCTCATCGAGGGAGGGCTGAATGAAGACGACATTATTGATGGCGAAACTGACTAGTGCCAGCACGATAGCGCAGCCTCCACCAGAAGGGGACCGGCATGGCTAAGCCATTTCTGTTTTTTTCTTATAAACGAGACGATCCAAATCAAAGCGTTCGAATCGAATTGATATTTTCCAAACTATCAGAAATGGGATTTGAACTTTTTCGTGACCGCCACCCATCCAGTCATCATCAGGATCGAACGATCCAGCCCGGCGTCAGTTGGATACTTCAACTCGACCAGTCGCTGCGCGACTGCACGTGTGGGATCGTGCTGTGGACTTCCACCGCACGTACTTCCGACGCTGTCGCATCCGAGGCGCTGACTCTTATGAGACTGAACAAATACATTCCCATTGAGCTGGAGCCAGACAGCATTTTGGGTCCTATCAGTGCGATTGATTTTGTGAAGCTCCACGGCTGGACAGGAGATCATTCGGATCCAGAATGGAAGCGCTTGACTCATACCTTGCGAGAACGACTGGGATCTCCCGATAAATTCAATCCGCATGAATCAGATGAACTTGAACGAACGGCGATCCCGACCTCCATCGGTAGCGTCGGTCTAACAAATTTCGACCTTCGCACAAACCTCGACTCTTTCCGTGACGCCCCCGACCTTCCCGCAATGCATAGATTGAATTCCGGAGCAAGCTCAATTCCCGTCGCGTTGAGCGTATCTGGAATCACCAACCTGGAGTGGAATTGCGCCGTGCATAGCGGTGCGCGTGGCCTGGCTATCAAGACAGAATACCATCAAAATCGACATCAGTTCGTCACGGGCGTCAGCTGGGATGAAGCATGCGCATATATCGCATGGCTCAACCTGCGCGTTGACCGCCTGATCTACCGACTTCCCACCGAGTCCGAATTGAGAAATTTCGTTGGCGAAGCAACAGAGCCGACTATTGTTCTCGGCAACCATGAATCGTATGTCGATTTTTGGGAGTGGACCAACGACGTATACACCGATGGCTCCTCCCCGCACGCCCAAGGATACGTCAAGAATCCCATGAACATCTATCGGGTAGCTCTGAACAGTTCTTGTCGTGGGTCATCAAATATTTCCAGAACAGGCTTTGGGAGAGCCTTTAAGCGAGACAATATCGGATTTCGGATCGCGCGCGGGCTCCTCGAACATACTGACCTGCCCCTGAGGACCGGACTAGTCTGAACCGAAATTTCCTCGGTTAGTGGACGGCTTGCAACCGGGCCTGAGACGAGAGAAGCGATGAAGGTATCGGTGCTTGGCAAGAGCCACATCGCGTTAGCGTTGCGCCAGCCCGACGAGGCCACACAGTCGTCCGTGAAGAACTCTAAAGCCCTTGATCTGGCGTGTTGATCTTGGTTTTGGGTTGCTGTGGTGTTACAAGTTTTTCAATGTCACACTGTCAAAACCTTGCAAAACATATCGCCGGACTTCCCTCGATGGCGCGAGCATGATTCACTTTGCGCGTGCATCGCGGGGAGGGAACCATGCGGCCACGGCCCACACACCAGACCGGTCAGAGCGACATGTTTCGCGCCCGGCTCGACCAGATCATCAACCTCGATCATGAGCTGCCGCGGCTGGCCCGGCTGATCGACTGGGGCTTCATCGAAGGCCGTTGCGGCGAAGCGTATTCAGATGCCGTGGGCCATCCGCCTTTAGCCACGCGGCTGATGGCGGGGCTTGCGATCTTGAAGCACACCTACGATCTCTCCGACGAGGCGCTGTGCGCCCGCTGGGTCGAGAACCCGTATTTCCAGTATTTCTGCGGCGAGGAGTTCTTCCGCCACGACGTGCCGTTCGACCGCTCGTCGATGACGCGCTGGCGGCAACGGATGGGCGAGGAGCGGCTCAACGCGCTGGTCCAGGAGAGCCTCGCGATTGCGCTAAAGACCAAGGCCTTGAAGCCTGCCGATCTGACGGAGGTGATCGTCGACACCACGGTTCAGGAAAAGGCGGTGATGTTTCCAACTGACGCCAAGCTGTTGAACCGGGCCGCGTTCGCCTCGTGCGGCTCGCGCATGAAACCGGCATTCCGCTGCGCCAGAGCTACGTGCGGGTCGGCAAATGGGCGCTGATCCAGCATCAGCGCTACGCCCACGCCAAACAGTTCAAGCGCGCAGGCCGCCAACTCCGCAGCCTCAAGACCTATCTCGGCCGCACCATCCGCGACATCGAACGCAAGATCAAAGGGCAGGCCGAACTCAACGCGTATCTGCGTCCTGAGCTGTTCAAGGCGGGCCGCGTGCTGGCCCAAAAACAGCGCCAGCGCGGGCAGAAGATCTACTCGCTCCTCGCGCCCGAGGTCGAATGCATCGGTAACGGCAAGGCCCATAAACCCTATGAGTTCGGCGTCAAGGTCTCGGGCGCGACCACGCTCAAGCCGTCGGCCGGCGGCCAGTTCGTGCTCAACGCCAAGGCGCTGCCAGGGGCGCCCTACGACGGCCACACGCTGGCCGCCGTCATCTCCGCCATCGAGGCCACGACCGGGGCCGAGATCATGCGCATCATCGCCGACGCCGGTTATCGCGGCGGCAACGCGCCGAAGACACACGCGATCCGGATCTACACCGTCGGCCAGAAGCGGCGCATGACGCCGGACATCAAACGGCTCATGGGGCGGCGCTCGGCGGTCGAGCCATCATCGGCCACCTCAAGAGCGATCATCGCATGAACCGCAATCACCTCGCCGGAACTGCGGGAGATGCCATCAACGCCGTCCTCGCCGCCGCCGTCTATAACTTCAGACGGCTCCTCGCCTGGCTCGCACTCTGGCTTGCCCTGTTGGTGCACACGCTCCGCGCGCGAAATGAACCCGAGACGGCATGACGGGACCGTAGTTCACGGACGACCACGCACCGGTCAATGAAATTCCGCGTGTCAACGCCAGAAACCAAGCAACATCCTGCAGTTAGCGCAAGAAATATGGCAGCGTCATGCCATGGTTATGAAGCGTTGGAAGCAGACCAAGAGAAGACTGGTGGCCAAACTGATCAGGGGCAATGAAAGCTCTAGGGCTTGCCCGCAAATGGGGCTTTGGTCACGAAGAACAAAACAAGGCGAGAGTTATCCTGTGCGTAACTGCGCTGAAAAGTTCAGAAAATAGTGCGCAAATTTACGGATCGATGCCGTTCGCGGTGGCTTTCATCACCCACACTTTGCGCAAGAATGTGTCTTCGAACGTGTAGAGCCATGTCGCGCCCTTGCCTGTCGTGGTGTTGATTTGCTCCTTCTTGACCAGCCCTTTTTCCTCCAGCTGGGCCAACGTTCGGCCGAGCGAATTCCGGTCTACCTTGCTGATTTCACGAATGTTTGTTGTCGTCATCGGCATCTTCTGGATGTCGAGCATGAACAGCCAGTACAGCAGCGCCTGCTGAAACTGGGATGACTGTGGCGTCTCCGCCGACGACTTGCTCGCGGTAATAATTTTGATGGCCGTCGAGGAAAAAAAGCACAGGTCTTGGAACTGCAGGGGTGGGGTTGATTTCATCTATACTGCTCTGATACGGTCAATTTAGTTGTTCGCGTCGGTCGTGTGTTTACTTCAAAACGAGGGCGCAAATGCGAGCTAGGTTAGCTGCTATAGCAGCGATGACGACGTTTGGGATACCGGCGAACGCAAGCGATGCCGGTTGTACCGTGGTGTTGTGCTTGCTCAACCCGGCAGGTTGGGCGGACGTGGCTGAATGCGTGCCGCCGGTGCAGGATTTCATCTGGTCGGTCGCTTCGGGTGGCGGCGCGCCAGACTGCTCGGCTGGCAACGGTGAGATGGCGATCGGCCGGGGCCGGCGGTCGTATCAACGCTTCATCCAATACACCGATGCCAATGGTGTCCGTCAGACCATCAATTTTTGAGGGACATGAAAGTGGCCCTCTTTATTGACCTGGCGGCGCAGTGCGCGCCGTCGGCTTCCCCTGTCCTCTTGGCGGCGATAGCAAGCGTCGAAAGCGGCTTGCAACCGCTCTCGGCATATTCGGCCACGATAAAGGATGTCCCGGCCTCGGTGGGCAACGGCGTTGCCTTCATCGTCGGGCAGCTTGATTCGGGGAACGATGTGGCAATCGGACTGATGGGGCTCGACGCGCGGTCGTTACCGTCTGAGGGCCTCAGCTATGTCGAGGCGTTTGACGCCTGTTCGAATCTTGCGGTGGCGGATCGCATCCTTGATGCAATCAGCAAAGCCGCCGAGAAGATGGGCCTGAGCCCATCAAACGCTGAGCGTCACATGCTTCGCGTCTATGCCGCCCGCTCACTCGCACGCAAAGGAACGCCAGAGGCCTTTGCAGAGCGTGTCCTAGTCGAGAAGCAGAGATTGCAGGCTGACTTACCCCGGCTGGCAATCAAAGCCGGGACCGGAACGGCCAAGTCCGAAGCGATAACTGGCGAACCGCTGGTTGTCCCGCCATCCACCGAGGTGCGGTCCACCGCTCCAGACCGCGTTGAGTTAAGTGCCAGTGCGTTGGGTAGATCCGTTCCGGCGGCGACCGCCAGTGAACCGAGTTGGAATGTGTACGGCGGTGAAAGACCAGCCGGCATGATGGTTTTCAGCAAACAATAGGAACGAACGACATGACAAATTGGAATCGGCACGCGCTCAGCGTGGCCGGGATGATGATCTGCGCCTTGGCGATGGCCGAACCCGCATTCGCGGCAGGGGCTGGCGTTCAAGCGGTGCTGGAATCGATCATTGCCCTGCTGACCGGCGGCATCGGCAAGGCGGTTGCGACGTTGGCGATCATGGCCATCGGCTCGGCGTGGATGTTTGGCCAGATGGAAATGCGCACGGCCGGCGCCTGCATCATCGGCATCGGCATATTCTTCGGCGCTGCATCGCTCGCAACGACCTTGTCGGGGGGCTGAACGATGGAACCTGATCTGACTGAAGATCCGCTGTTTCTGGCGTGCACGCGTCCGGCGATGTTTGCTGGCGTCACGATGGAGGCCATGGCGCTGAACGGCATGGTCACGATGATTGCGTTCATTCTCTCGTCCTCCCCGTTTGCGTTGCTGGGAGGGGCCGTCGTGCACGGCATCTTCAGTCAGATCATTCGCTACGACCACAACGCGTTCCGCATTCTCACGGCGTGGGTCGAGACCCGCGCCCGTTGCCGGACCACCAGTTTCTGGGGCGGCTCGACGCTCACGCCGCTGCCGCTGGGCCGCGCGTATTCTGACAAGGATTGATCGCATGGCAAACTACGCTGCAAGCCTGGGTGGGATCGCGTCTCGCGAAAACCCGGCGTCGCTATTTATCCCGTACCTGCGTCATGTGACACCCGACATTATCGCACTTTCAACCGGCGCGCTGATGACCATGGTCGAAGTCGATTTCTTCGCGTTCGAGACCGCCGATGTCCGGGACGTCAACGCCCATCACGCCGATCTCAACACGCTGTGGCGCAACATCGCCGACGAGCGGCTGGGGCTGTGGTCGATCCTGCTGCGACGGCGCTCGTTCACGTATCCAGACGGGCAATTCAGCAGTGAATTCGCCCGTGCCCTCGACACCAAATATCGCGACCACATGATCGGCCAAGAACTGTTCTCCAACCGCCTGTTGCTCGCCCTCGTCCATATGCCAACGGGTTTCTCGCCAGGCACCCTGAGCAAAGCGCGCAAGGCCGGAACCGAGGTCGATCCGGACGCACTCAAGCGCCTGGCTGACACGGCGGCCCTGGTGATCGAAGGCCTCCGCCATCTCGGGGCACGACAGCTTGGCCTCATCGACAGCGATGACGTGTTGTTCTCGGAACCCTCAGGCGTCTTGCATCAGATCCTGGGCGGGCTCGAAACGCGGATCCCGCTGACGCAAGGCTCCGTCACCGGCGCGGTCTACACCGACCGGGTGATCATCGGCCGCGAAACGATCGAAGTGCGCGGTGCCGCGCACACCCAATTCGGCGCCGTCCTGGCGCTGCGGGAATACCCGGCGCGGACGCGCCCGACGATGCTCGCCGACGCGCTGACGTTGCCGTTCGAGCTGACGCTGGTGCAAACGTTCCGGTTCTACGCCAAGGCGACGGCGACCGAGATCATGTCGCGCAAGCAGAACCAGCTCGTGAGCGCGTCCGACCGCGCCAGCAGTCAGGCGACCCAGCTGACCGAGGCCGTCGACCAGCTCGAGGGCAACGATTTCGTGTTGGGTGAACATCACCTGTCGATGGCGGTCTTTGCCCCGACGATGGCGGCCCTGAACGACTGTGTGAACATGGCCCGTGGGGCGTTGACGAACGGCGGCGCGGTCGTCGTTCGCGAGGACCTGGGGCTGGAGGCGGCGTGGTACGCGCAGTTGCCAGGCAACTTCAAATTCCGGCCACGATCGGCGTCGATCACCTCGCGCAACTTTGCGGCCTTGAGCCCGCTCCATGGCTTCCCGCACGGCCAGATCGGCGGCAATGTCTGGGGTCCGGCGGTCGCACTCTTTAAGACCAGCGGCGGCGGGGCCTATCATTTCAATTTTCACGTCGCCGATCTCGGCAACACCTTCGTGTGCGGTCCGAGCGGCTCGGGCAAAACGGTCGTCGTCAACTTCCTGCTGTCGCAGCTTCAAAAGCACAATCCACGGATCGTCTTCTTCGACAAAGATCGCGGCGCGGAGCTGTTCGTCCGGGCGTGTGGCGGCACTTACCTCGCCTTCCAGATGGGCAAGCCCACGGGCTGTGCGCCGCTCAAGGCCCTGCCCGCAACGGCTGCAAATGAATTGTTCCTGTGCCATTGGGTCGAAAAATTGACCGGTCTCTCGCTGACACCGGAAGAACGCAACAACGTCGCGTTCGCGGTGTCGAGCGTGATGGCGCGACCGGCGGCGGAGCGCTCCATTCGCGCGCTGCGGTCCTTCATCAATGCGTCGCCAGGTGCCGGGGGTGCCGCGCGCGTGTTCGGCGGACTGCTGCGGTGGGAACAGGGCCAGCCGCTGGGATGGGTGTTTGATTGCGATCACGACGCGATTGGGCTCGACGCCCGGTTCGTCGGCTTCGACATGACCGAATTCCTCGACGACCGCCGCGACGATATTCGCAAGCCGCTGATGGCGTACCTCTTCCACCGGGTCGAAGAGAAGATCAACGGCGAGCGGATTGTCATCGTCATCGACGAGTTCTGGAAGGCGCTGTCGGATCCCGACATGGCGGCGATGGTGCAGGACCAGCTCAAAACAATCCGTAAAAAGAACGGGCTGCTGGTTCTGGCCACCCAATCGCCGCGCGACGCGATCCTGTCGCCGATGGCGCACACCATCATCGAACAATGCCCGACGCAGGTGTTTATGGCCAACGCACGCGGCGACCGTGCCGATTACGTTGACGGTATGAAGTTGACCGACCGCGAATTCGCACTGATCCAGCGCGAAATGGGCGTCAACAGCCGTCGGTTCTTGATCCGCCAAGGCCACAGCAGCGTCGTCGCCGAACTGAACCTGCGCGGCTTCGACGCCGAACTGGCGATCCTGTCGGGACGCACGGCCTACATTGAACTGATGGAGCAGGCGATCACCGAGGCCGGACCTGATCCCGAGCGGTGGCTTCCGCTGTTCCAGCAGCGGCGGCAGGCGGCCTGATCTCGCGGCGGTACGCCTTCATCGACTCACCTGAGCTAGCGGCTCTTGGAGGCTCTGCCTCCAAACCTCCGCCAAAGGCCTGAGGCCCTTGGAACCCCTGACCTTGTTGTCGTGCCTGAAAGCGCGGGTCCAGGGACGTGTCCCTGGTCGGGGTGTCCGAGGGGCGGAGAGCCCCTCGGCTTCGAGCAGCGAACTCAAACAACAGAAATGGAAACAATGAAGAAAATTCCAACGGTAGGAGTCATCCTCTGGATGAGCGCAGGGATAGCGGCGGCGCAGGGCGTGCCGGTCATCGACCTGTCGTCGATTGCACAGCAGATCCAGCAATTGGAGCAGATGCGCAGTCAGTTGACAGCGCTCAATCAGCAGATTTCGCAGGCCCAGCAGATGTTCGCGTCGGTGAACCAGCTGACCAACATGGGCGACATCGCCACTGCCCTCAACAATCCGGCGATCCGGCGCGCGCTACCGGCGGATTTCGCCAGTGTCGAGCGCGCGTTGATGGGAACGGGGACCGGCGCGTTCGGCACGAATGCCGATGCGCAGCGCTCGGCCCATGAGGTCTACACGCGACCGGGGGATGATTTCTACGCGAGTGAAGTGAGGCGCACGCAAGGGGCAAATGCCGGGGCCGCGTCGGTGGGCCAAGGGATGTACGAGGCGGCATCGGCGCGCATCGATGGTCTGGAGCAGCTGCGTCAACAAATTGGCCAGGCCGATAGCGCGGCGGCGAAGGCTGACCTTGGCAACCGGATCGCGGTCGAGACGGCCATGCTCAACACCGACATGCTGCGCATGCAGGCCGTGGCCATGGTTCAGAAAGCACAAATCCAGGTCCAGGAGCAGCGCGCGAAAGAGCGTTACGACCAGCTGGTGGACGACGGCATTCAAAGCCTCGGCGGCGGCTCATCGGCCAGCAACCCCACTCAATAAATCCCCCTCCCTTTGAAAGATCGTTTCATGGCCGCTGGAAAAGCGCAGGTCTTTGCTGACCTCAATACCCAATTGCTGGCGCCGATCAGCTCGTACGTCGACACGGCGGTGTCGAATGTGCAGAGCGCGATCGATGCCCCGCTGAAGGCGGGCATCGTCCTCTACATCATGTGGTTTGGCTGGCAGCTGATGGTCGGCGCCACCCCGATTGCGATGGCCGAAATCGTCAAGCGCGCGCTGCGCATCGGCGTGATTTTGATGCTGTGCCTGAGTGGCGGCAGCGACGGCGGTTATTCGAAATACGTCAAGACGCCGCTGCTCACGGACATCCCCAATCAGGTGTCCGAGATGGTGGTGAAGGATAAGTTTGCCGACAGCAACGGCGCGGCCTTCGACACCATTGTCAACAACGCTGCGAAATCGGCCGCCACCCTGCGGCAGGCGTCCAGCGGATGGTCGGTCAGTGCCGCGATCGGAGCGCAGGTGCAATCGCTGCTGCTGGAGCTCGCCGCCTATGTCACGGCCGCCGTCGGCTTCTACTACGTGATGTATGCCCGGATCGTGCTCGGCATGCTGCTGTCGCTGGGGCCGATTTTCATCGCGATGGCGCTGTTCGATACCACCCGCCGGTTCTTCGACGGCTGGTTGTCGCAGTGCGCCAACTTCATCATTCTTCAAATCCTAATCGCCACCGTGTGCTCGGTGATGATGACGATGCTGACCACGGTTCTCGGCGGCACGTTCGGCCCGGAGCAGCCCGGCGCGATGGCGGCGGCACTCGTGACGTGCCTCGTCATGGTGATGATCTTCTTTCAATTGCCGGTGATCTCGCACGCACTCGCCCAAGGTGGTGCGTCGCTCGGGCTGTCGAGTGTGGCCGGCTTCACCTCGGTGCGCAACCTGGTGTCGAACCGGGCCGGCGATGCGGTTGCCAGTGCTGGCAATAGTGCGCGGGAGGCGCGGGCCGGCACCGGCGCATTCAAGGCGGCGGGTCCCAATAAGACATGGGGCAACTACGTGCTCTCGCGCGGTCCAACGGACGCGCGCGGACCCTTCCGGGATCACCGGAATTACAACGGGCGTTCGCGTTCATCGTCCAACGGCGGCTCGCCAACTGGCGATACCGGAGCCCCCGGCGGCAACACCTACACCGAGCAGAATTCAGAACAGAAGCCATGACGTTTTATGGCTCAAAGAGAGGCAATCAAATGAAAAAACTGATGTTTGCACTGGCGCTGTGTTGCGGACTAGGCGGTTGCGGCGGCCTGCGAATGCCGCCACTGGCGAGCTGCGACGGGGCCGAACGGCGGCCCCTCAATGCCGGACTTTGGAAGTCACCCGATCGGGCCGACCTCGCTGCAACGTCGTCGAAATGCTGACCCGTACCTCATACCAGAAAGGATAAAAGCTCATGGCAAACGCCGTTAAAGCCGATGGATTGGCCGATTATATTCGAGACGCGCGGTCGTTCGATCAGGACCGCGTGCTAGCCTCGGATCGCTCGAAACGAGTGGCGTGGACGATTGCAGGGGTGTCCTGCGTTCTCGCTTGCTGTGGGGCACTGGGGGTAGCAGCCCTCGCACCGTTCAAAACCGTGGTGCCGCTCGTGTTCCGCGTCGACAACGCCACCGGCATTGTTGAGACCGTGTCGACCGTCACCGAGACCAGCGGCACGCAGAACGAAGCGGTCACCAAGTTCTTCTCGGCAGCCTACGTCCGGGCCCGTGAAGGATTCGTGGCCAGCGAAGCCAAGCTGAGTTTTCGCGCGGCGGCGCTGATGTCGTCACCGAGTGAGCAGCAGCGGCTGGAAGCAGCCAACAAGCTCACCAATCCAGATGCACCGCAGCTGCTCTACGGCAAGTCGGCGACCTCGAAAATCAACATCAAATCAATCTCGCTACTCACCAAGGAAGTGGCGTCGGTTCGCTACGCCAAGGTCGTGACGCGCGGCGAAGATGTGCGCACGACGCACTGGGTCGCGACCCTCACGTTCGCCTACCTCCCCGCAACCATGGACGACGCCGACCGGCTCATCAATCCGCTGGGCTTTTCAGTGTCCGACTATCACGCCGATCCGGAGACCGTGCAATGACACCAGCAAGACAACTTCTCTTAAGCAGCGGGATGGTGCTTGTGGCTTGGTGCGCGCCAGCGCTGGCCGCGCAGGATCCCGTCGCGGGCAACCTCGATAGCCGCATCCGGTTCATCGACTATGCGCCCTACCAAGTCACAAGGGTGGCCGGGGCGCTGTGGTCCTCGACCCAGATCGAGTTCTCGGCCGACGAAGACATTCAACATGTCGGCATTGGCAATTCGGTCGCGTGGGATGTCGCCGTCAAAGGCAATCTGATCTTCCTCAAGCCGCGCGAACTTCAAGGCCCGACAAACCTGCATGTGGTGACGAAACGGCCCGATGGGTCGCAGCGCAGCTACCAGCTCGAAATCGTCGCGATGTCGAAGGAGTTCTTGGCAACCCACCGGGAGCTGACACCGTTCTACTTCGTCAAGTTCCGCTATCCCGCCGATGAGGCAGCGAAAGCCAAGTCGGCCGCCACTTTGAAGGCGGATGCGGAAGCAGCAACCCGGGCAGAGCGGGTGCTCTCCGCCGAGGACTTGAGTGGGCCGAAAAACTACGCCTACTCCGCCCAAGGCGACGCGCCGTTTTTGCCGTCGGGCGTGTCCGACAACGGCAAGCTGACGACGTTTGAGTTCCCAGACAACATCGAGGTGCCGGCGATCTTCCTGGCGCTTGGCGATGGCAGCGAAACGCTGGTGGCCAAATCGGTCAAGGGCCACAGCGTCGTCGTCCATGCGACCAGCGCCAAGTTCGTGCTGCGACGCGGCTTCGAAGCAATCTGCGTATTCAACGAACGCTACGTGCCGGGCGGGACCGATCCAGGAACCAACACCGTATCGAACGACGTTTCGCGGGTCGTCAAAACGCCGGCTTCGATCAAAGCCTCCAAAGGATTCGGCCCGGTTGTCGTCACGCCGTCGTCGCCACCTATCGCGTTGGTTCAGCCCGCGCCGACGACGCCGCTGTTCGTTCCCGGCGGCACATTGAGCGGCCTTAGCCAACAGAATGGGAATGGAAAGCCATGAGCGATAAAACCAACGATCTACGGTCCGGCGAGCGCGCGGGCCATTCTGAAGCGCAAGCCTCGCCCCGGTCGTCGCTGCTTAAGGCGGCGGGCGTTCTGGGCACCGGCGCGGTGGCCGCCCTCGTGCTGTTCGGCTTAACAGGTAAGCCAAAGGAGAAGCCTCTCGACAAGACGACCATGCGGGCGACGGCGACCTATCAGGAAGCACCCGAGCGGCCCATTCGGGCGGTCATGAAGGCGGACCGCGTTGCCGATCTGGGAACCGTCGGAACGGTCGTGGAGGCGCGCGTGACGGCAGCGAGCCCTCTGCCACCACCGCCCCCGCCAACGCAGGCGGAACTGTTAATGGACAGTGCTCGTCGCGCGCCGGTCATCGCCTTCACAAAAGGGCTCGGCAGCGGGTCGAACGACACCAGCGGTGGCGTAGGCTTCCAGGCATCGCAGGACACCGAGGACAAAGGGGCGTTCGAGCGCCGTCTCCAGGGGCCGAAGCTGGAGGGCGTCCGCGCTGGCCTGATCGGCAATCGCGACATGGTCATCGCCATGGGGACCTCGATCCCTTGCACCCTCGAAACCGCCCTGCAAAGCGATCAGCCCGGCTTCACGTCGTGTGTCATCGACCGAGATGTCCTGAGCGACAACGGCCATGTCGTGCTGCTCGAAAAGGGCACGCAGGTCGTCGGCGAATACCGTGGCGGCCTGAAGCAAGGGCAAGCCCGCCTGCATGTGCTGTGGAGCCGGGCCAAGACACCGACCGGGGTTGTGATCGAACTCGCCTCGGCGGCGACCGATCAACTGGGGCGAGCGGGCTTTGGCGGCTACGTCGACAATCACTTCATGGAGAGGTTCGGGTCCGCGATCCTGCTCTCGGTCGTGTCCGATCTGACCAAGATCGGCGGCCAAGCGATCACGGCGCAGTCGGGTTACAGCGCCAACGGCACCGCGAACACCGGCAAGGACGCCGCTGCCATTGCGGTCGAGCAGACGGCAGCGATGGCTCCGACACTGCACAAACATCAAGGGGAGCTGGTCTCCATCTTCGTATCGCGTGATCTCGATTTCTCGCCGGTCTATTCGCTGAAAATGGTGAAGGACCGGACGCGGACTTCTGCACCGGTCCAGCAGGGCTGGCAGCCATTACGGCCAGTCACCAGCAGCTTGAAGGATTGAGGCCATGGATGGCGGAACTCCTTTGGGGATGAACGGAGCGCTACGCGGCCAGCTCGAACCGTTGTCGGCCATCCTGGCGCGTTCCGACGTGTTTGAGGTGGTGGTGAACAAGCCGGGCGAAGTGTGGGTCGAGACGGCGGCGGGCTGGCAGGTGTTGGTCCTGCCCGAATTGACCTACACGGCGTTGGAGCGAATAGCGGTCACGACCGCGAACGCGTCGGGGCAATTCGTCGATGCGACAAAGCCGTTGCTGTCGGCGACGTTGCCGGGTGGCGAGCGTATCCAGATCGTGATGCCTCCAGCCACCTCGGCCGGGATCATTTCGGTGACGATCCGCAAGGCCTCCACCACGACGATGACCCTCGTCGAGCTGGAGCGTGGCGGCCTGTTCAGTGAGATTGCGTCGCCGCTGCTGCGCGACGGCGGCACCATCGAAGACTATGACTTGGCTGAACTGCTTCGCGCGCAGAAGACGGCGGTGTTTTTGTATCAGTGCGTGCTGGCGCGCAAAAACATCATCATCGCTGGCGCGACCGGGTCGGGCAAAACCACCCTGTCGAAAGCGCTGATCCGCTTGGTGCCACAGCACGAACGGATCGTGACCATCGAGGACACGCCCGAGCTGGTGGTGCCGCATAAGAATTATGTGCGGCTGCTGTATTCCAAGGGTGCGCAGAACGGAACGCAAGTCGGGGCGAAAGAGCTTTTGGAAGCCTCTCTGCGGATGCGTCCCGACCGGATCATCATGGGCGAAATCCGCGACGGCGTGGCCTTCGATTTCCTGCGCAATGTCAATTCGGGTCATCCCGGATCGATCACGACAGTGCACGCCAATTCGTGCGCGCTGGCGTTCGAGCAGCTGACCTTGCTGGTCAAGGAATCACAGACTGGCCGCGATCTCGAACGCAGCGACATTCGCCAGCTGCTCGAACAGCTCATCGATGTGGTCGTGCAGTGCAAGCGCGTCGGCGGCAAATTCCGCGTCACCGAAATCTGGTTCGGCCCCGAAGAAGAGCGGCTGCGAACCGACGTCTAATTCCAACGCGTTCAAGCGGACTGAAATGATGGTGATCCAGCCCCTGCCAGGGCCGGACCACCGGAAAATACCTAACCTTCTGGATGGAGACCAAAATGATCAAGCATGTGAGACGACTGGCGAGCACCGTGAGTGCCATCGCCGTCCTAACAGCGTCTGGCGCTATGTGCGCCACGGCACTTGTCACGTCAACAAGCGCAATTGCACAAACAGCACTGAACGGTGTCGCCACAAACGGGCCGAACGCACCTGTCGCGTCCGACAGCTCGGCAACGGCGGTCGGCACCGGCGCGAATGCCGGTTATATCTCGCCCAGCAATGATACGGCTATTGGGGCAAATGCGTCGGCATCTGGGATTGGTTCGACAGCGATCGGCGGAGCGTCGACAGCGAACAGCAACGGCGCCACCGCGCTTGGCGTCGGGACGCATGCCAGTGGGCTCAGCGCGACGGCGATCGGGTTTGGCGCCAGCACCAACGCGACGAATGCGGTTGCAGTGGGCGAAAATGCCGTCGCCCAGACCGGCACGAGCACGATTGCGGTCGGGGGCAATGCGTTCGCCAGCGGGACCGGTGCCGTCGCGGTCGGGGGAAGTTCGCATGCGACCGGCGCTTTATCGGTGGCGACCGGTCTGTCAGCTACGGCATCGGGCACAGGGGCGGTTGCGATCGGCGTGAGCGCCCAGTCGAGTGGTGAGGGGTCCATTGCCATCGGCCAAAGCGCGACCGTAGCTGGATCGAATTCGGTTGCGCTTGGGGCAACCTCCACCGCGAGCGTCGCCAATACCGTCTCGATTGGGTCAGCGTCCCAGACGCGCTCACTCTCGAACATGACGGCGGGCGTCAGCGCGACCGACGGCGTCAATGTTTCCCAGCTGACGCCGTTGGCAACGGCTCTTGGAACATTCGTCGATCCAGCAACCGGCGCGGTCGCGCCGGCCAGCTTTGTCGTCAACGGCACCAACTACACGACCGTTCAAGCGGCGTTGGCGGCCGCCTCGGCAGGGAACGGTCCCAGCCTCGTGACACAGCCGGCGAGCTGCACGCCACCTCCGGGCGGCGCATGTCTGCCGCCAATCGCGTCCTCCAGCCCGATCCTCGTCGGCGCGAGCACCGGTGGAACGTCGATCAACGTGGCCGGCACCGATGGAACGCGAACCCTGACGGGCGTGACGGCGGGCAGCGTATCATCGGTTTCCACAGACGCCGTCAATGGATCGCAGCTTTATGCGACGAACCAAGCGGTGACTGCAAATACCGCAAGCATCGCGGCAACGAACGCGACGGTGGCCGCGCAAGGCGGGCAGATCGCGGAACAGGGGACCGCGATCACAGGCCTGCAAACCGGCATCGTCGCGACCAACCAAACGGTTGCTGCGCAGGGCACCGCAATCTCAGGCCTTGCGACCGGACTTGCGACGACCAATCAGGCTGTCGCAACGCAAGGCCTGCAGATCGCGTCGCTTCAGACGGGCCTGGCTGCGACGGACACCCAGCTCACCGCGACGACGGCCACGGCCAACGGGGCGGTTCAGCGCTCGGGCGACACCATGACCGGGACCCTGAACATGGGGGGCAACACGATCACCGGCGTTCGGTCCGGCGCATTGACAACCACCTCGACCGAAGCCGTCAACGGATCGCAGCTCAATGCCACCAACGCCAACGTCGCGGGTTTGGCGGCGACGGTCGCGACCCAGGGCGGGCAGATCAGCAACCTGACGACAGCCATCACGGCGGGCACGATTGGGCTCGTGCAGCAGGCGGGCGGCCCCGACGGTGATATTGCCGTTGGCGGTCAGACTGGGGGAACGCGGATTAGTCTCGCGGGCACAGCGGGATCGCGGACTTTGACCGGTGTGCACGCGGGTGCGCTGACGGCAATCTCGACCGAGGCCGTGAACGGGTCGCAACTCTACGCCACCAACCAGCGCGTCACGACACTTGAGACGGCGGTGACGCAATTCCAGACCGAAGCGGCGGACATCGGTGCTTTGAAAGGGCAGGTGAACGACGCCTTTAAGCAGATCGACAAGGTGCGGGGCGGCGTGGCGATCGCGCTGGCGACCAGCGGGTTTGCGCTCGAAGCGGGCAAGACCTTCGGGCTTGGCATGAACGTCGGATTCTACGGCGGTCAACAAGCGTTGGCGGTGCAGGGCGCAGCGCGACTGGATCGCACATGGTCGGTCAACGGCGGAGTTGGCCTCGCGTCGAACGGCGGCACGCCCGGCGGGCGGATTGGCCTCAGTGCGCAGTGGTAACGCCCAAGGACGGGGCACCATGCCGGTGCCTCGTCGTCATTTCAAACTCGAAAATCAAAAAGGCTCGACAATGAAAAGCATGATTGCAAAACGGCTTCGCGTGACGATTATCCTGGGCTTCGGTCTGCTCGCGACCGTTGCCACTGCTGAGACGATACCGATGGCGTCAACTCTGCCGGTCCCGGCTCCAGACCGGCTGCTGACAATGATCCGCGCAAACGTGCTTGCGGTCGGGCAGGCCAATGAGGCTGGAAATTACGAAGTCCTGCGGGCCTTGGGATCGGCGAAGTTTCGAGCTCTGAATACGCAAGACGGATTGGCGAAGACATTTGCGGCGGTCCGCGAGCTTCATCTCGACGTCTCGCCGGTGGTCGTGACGACGCCGGTGCTGACCGATCCACCTTCGATCACGAAGGAAGGCTATCTTCGGGTTTACGGCGCGTTTCCGACAAGCCCGATTGAGATACCGTTCGGGATGCTGTTTGAAGTCGAAGGCAGCAACTGGAAACTCAACGCGATCAGCATGGGGGCGCGGCCTGCGGCGAAAGCCGCCGATGCGACAATGCCATTGCTGGAATCTGTGGCGGCGGCTCCCGTCAAGTCCGAGGCAAAGTCAGAGAAGAAGTCCGATTCCAAGAAGAAGTGAGAGAGTTATCGTCGTTGGTTCGTTGGGCGCGGTGTTGGGAAACACCGCGCCTTTTTTTGCACCTGTCATCCTCCGGCCTGTGGTTCAACGATCCCGCTCTCAATCCAAGCGGTGACAGCGCGTTCTTGCTCGACCGGCGAGACGGTTGCCGGGATCAGCCCGCAAATGTTGGGCGGCTTCCACGACGGATCGCCCGCGAGAACGAGGGCAACCCCCTGGGGCAAGGTTCGAATGCTGCGCTGAGACCGTGGGGCGATTAGCGCGCGGGCGCGGTGGGACTCAAACATACGGGCGTGTCCGGCTGGGCAGCGCCGGAAAAAGACTGAGCTGGCGGCGCTTCGTTTCAACCTTGCGCCAGGTCGGATCGCGGGCGGCGGCGTCGAGCCGTTGCCGGATGACGGCGGCGGGTCCGCCTTGCATGCGCAGGGTGCGGGTGCCGATTTCAATCCGGCTGCCGATCTGTGGGCACAGATCGGCGTTGGGACCGATCACGCGGACTTCGATCAGATCGCCGGTCGGATCGGGTGTCCAATAATACCGCTTGCGGCGGTGTTTGTAGGTGTACCGCAGGCGCAGGGTGATCCCTTCCCAGTCGAACCGGATGGTAACGGTGTTCTTGATCGCAAGCGGGTGCGCTGGGTTCATCGGATCAATCCTCCGTGAGGGTAAGGATTGTCAGCACGGGTTCGGCGTCATCGCCGGGGCCGCACATGCATTTGAGTGTCGTCAGGCGCGGTCGCGTTCCTCGTCCGCCGCGCAGCACCGCGTAGAACTGGAACTCGACATTAGAATTGGTGTCGTTAGGCCGCGACCGCGTGACCGCGCGCAGTTTAACGGCCAGCATATGGACCACATCCCACGCCCGGCCCGCTTCGTCCTGGGTGGTCTGCCGCTTGGTGTCGTCATCGGTCCAGCCGATCCAGGCTTCCCACGCGGCGCGAGTGATCGCGACCGGAAGCCGCAACCCGGCCTCGTGGCCGATGGTCGAAAGATCGATCAGCACGCCGTCGGCCAATGCGTCGGCGCGGCTATAGCAACTGATCAACGTGGCATCGGCGAACGGATGGGCTTCGGGCATGGCAGGGCACTCTCTGAAATCGAGCAAACGGCGGATGGGTGGGTGCAGAGGGGTTTAGGCGTAGCTGCTTTCATACAGGGGGCGGCCTTCCCATGGGGTCAGGCCGCAATGGTCCATGGCGATCCGGTGGCCAAAAACGCGCTTGGTGAGGATTTCAGGTGGCGTTGTGAACTGGTCGGGGCACGGGATCACATAGCCCGACATATCGCCGGTCGACTTGGTCGGCATCAGTCCGACGCGCTGAATTTTCACCGTCGCGGTTCCGACAAGCGCAATGACCTGCCACGCCTCGACGTTGGTTTGATCGTAGCCCCAAGAGCCCGTCAGCACTTGCCCCACGACCAGCCTGATGTTGGGCTTGTTCTCATCGCGCGACTTGGCCTTTAATTCGACCGATAGGCGGCGGCTTTCGAAAAAGCGCCGCACCTCGGCTTCGCGGGCTGCTGGCGATTTGCAGTAAATGTGCAAATCTGGCTTTTGGCGTTTTGCGCAGAAGGCCGTTACGCTATAAAGCGTGCGGCCACGAACGATATCATCATGGATATAGGCGATGGCATCGCTGGCCTTATCGCTGATTTTGGTGCTTTTCTCACGGATATAGCTTTCGCGGGTCGGCTTGAAACGTCGCATCACTGAATACTCGGACAATTGGCGGGAACTGCAAACTAGCGGCTGAAATCCATCATCATCAGTTCTTCGCAGCCGTAGACCGTGGGCGCGTCGCAGCTTTCACAATCATAGCCCTGGGCGTCTGGCTCGATGCCGTCAGCCTCGGCTCCACAAGTGAGGCATAGGCCTGGATCATCGGTCGAACGCGACCGGCGGCGGCACAGCGCTTCGATGCGCGCTGAGGTGATGGAAGGGTGCCAGACAGCGGGATTGCACATATTCAAAGCCCCGCACTGACGGCGTTTTGATGCGCGATCGCCACGGTTTTGATATCCGCAATCCGCGACAGAACGCGATTGTGCTGCGCTTCGCAGATCGTCGCCGTGACGCGTGGCGGTGTTGTCGTTTCGACATTTGCGCGATAGTCCGTAAAAAGAATTGTCTCGCGTGTGCCGGGGCTGATGATGCGAAACGCAGTGGCGCTTGTTACGAGCTTTCCAGAATTGTTGCGACTCGTCGTAACAATGAGCACCGTTTCATCAAAGAGTGGGATTTCGTCTTCCGATTGCCAGCCGTCGCGCAGGCACTTCGTTGTCACGGTCATAATGTACGCTTTCACTTGAGAGGCCGTTTCGATATAAGAACGATAGCACATACGAAGAACAACGGCAATTAAAGACAGCGGAATGCACGAAACTAATTACCCATCCCTTATCTGAATTAGACGGACAGCACATTTAAAACAGACCATTCGCGGCTTGCATTTGGCAATACCGCGCGATTTGTTGGTCTTGCCTTCCTTGACGGATTTTTTGAACGCCTTCCCCCGCGCGCAATCTCGCGCGTATTGGCCCTGCCTGACCGTCGGCCCGTGTTCTAGGGCGCGACCGCCTGCGACCCGGCCTGCGTCCTCGGGCCGGCGCACTTCACAGGAAAGAAACTTGGAACCGACGCCGCGCGCATCTTCGCGCGGCTCTCTCCACTGGCGCAGGCCGGGCAGCAGATCCTCGGCCTTCGACGTCATGTCTGACGAAAAGGGCTCTTCCTAAGTCATGATCCCTGTTCGACCCGCCGGGGGCGATGTGGACGATCCCCGTCCCGACGCCCACAGCGACCCACGGCGCGCAAGGTGAAGTCATCGCCCTCTACACTTGGGCGACCGGAGCACAGCGAAGGAGCGGGGCCCTTGCCCCGCTTGACGAGCCGAGCACCGTGGTACTGCCTTCGAAGTCTTGCCCGGCAGCTTGATCGAGTGCTTCGCGCTTACCGCGTCAGGTCGCCCACCCGCCGGGCGCAGACCGCCTTCGGGCTGCGTCGGCGTGGGAGCACAGCGACCCGCCGATGTCGAGCCGACCCGACCCCTTGGGAGGGTGACGCCCAAATCCGCATTTGCGCCGAGAGACATCGGCAACGGAGCGATCATCTCATGCGACTCCAGCCTCCGACTTTAGCCAGATGTGAACCTGCTACGATCCAAACCCGCCCGCATCCTCGGGCGTGGCTGCCCGCTCCGGCCCGCGTTCTCGGGTCTCGGGACCGGTGCCCTTCACGAGATTACCGGTGTAGTGACCGCCTGAGAGTCGGCAGTGCGGAGATTTCGTACGCTGTCGAAGGAAGCCTTCTCGTTGCGACCCCTAAAAGGGACGATGTCCGCTGAAACACCACCTATGGTCAGGACCAAGAACTGCCGGGGCGGACATCGTGCCGTAGCCAATTCCATCAAGCTTTAGACGATGATGGCATCAGCTTACACAACATGTTGAGGCATTGTTCATAAACCGAATGGTGACCTTTTGGCGCTAGTCAAGGTGTAAAGTGAAGTGTAAAGTCTGATGACAACTGCTTCGGGAGAAAGTCCAAGTCATGGGCAAAAAACTACCCCATGCGCCAATCTTCTACGTTTTGGCTCAAGTTCGCTTCGCTGCGTTGCCCAAAATCAACGAGCGTATCTCTGACGTGCAAGAGGACCTGCGAACCAACGGGTTCCCGGATCCGTTCGACGAGAGCATTACCGAGATCCAGTTCAACATGGCGGGAGCCCAGCCTGCCTTTCAGCCGCGAACTGTCAAGAGATGGGTGTCCAGGAACGCAGAAAGAACGGCTGGCTTCATTTTCGATCCCGGGTCCATCACCTACCAAACTACGGCCTATGAAGACTCAACTACCCTTGTGGACGCCTTCTTCAAGGGGCTGGAGGTCCTTCATAAGCACGTCAACATCCAGCTGGTCGATCGCGTAGGTGTCCGGACGCTTGATGCTGTGTTTCCCAGAAATGACGAAAACATCGCCCAATACATCGACGGGTCCGCACTGGGCCTGTACGGTCGGCTCGATGCTGATTTACAGCACGTTTTTTCGGAATCGGTGCTCAACAGCGCGCGCGGCACCGTGGTGTCGCGCGCGCTGACACAGAATGGAGGCATATCCATGCCGCCGGATTTGCAGAGCCCTCACTTTGTCTTAGCGGATCGCTTCAACGGTAAGAGCGGCATTCACACGCTACTCGACATCGACGCATCGAGCAGCGAGCGCAAGCCTTTCGATTTGAATCACGCTAAGGCCACGATGGTCGCGCTGAAGAAGTATGCATCGGAATCGTTCTGGAAGACCGTTACGCCAAAAGCCAAAGAGATTTGGAGCCAGGGATGACTTTATCGCCTTATACGGACTACAAATTACTCTGTGCGAACCGATTTGTGGTGGTTGGCGCTGCGTTCGTCGTATTTACCGTCGGCACAGGAGGATATTCTACCGCGCGGTGCTTCCTCGCGCGCGACGCGAATGACCATCGCGAAGAGCTAACTGTCTCAGCGGAGCCCACGAAGGTGGTCGCCACTAGGAGCGACAGCCTTGCCACGCCGAGCCACGCTGAAGACCTCAAACTCATTCGAGACTACCTCAAGCCGTCTGTCGCTCAACTGGCGGGTGCTCTCGGGGTGGAGCGTCAGACGATTTACGATTGGCAGGCAGGAAAGGGCGTTTCGGACGAGCGCCGCGAGGTGATCCGCGAATTAGTGTCTGCTTGCAGTAAGCTCGCCGAGGCAGGAATTGCTGCGGGCGACGACATCCTTCGGCGAAAGGTATCTAACGGAAGAACGCTGCTTCAGGTCATTGCGTCTGGTACTTCTGCCACGGCCGCGGTAGAATTGACAAAATCTATTCTTGAGACGCAACATCACGAGAGACGGTTGCTCGCGGAGCATCTGAAGCGTCGACCCTCGGGCAAGATCGACACCACAGACGCCGGAAAGCCGCACCTCAATGAGGAAGGCTAAGCCGGAATGCTTGAGTGGGGGCGTAATACGCCTTGGCGCCAGGGGGCACTTCTTTCTGCCGCTGACTTACAAACCGTCGGACTCACGTCCGGAGGCGGCCAGGATAGCGTTGTCGGCGTAGTCGTCTCTCACGACTGCGACATTGCTCAAGGAGCCGATCGAGAGCCCGAAATCGAGGTCATCGTGGCGACCATTAATCCGACAGATAATGGCAATTACTCGCACGGCAAGAATGCTAGGCTGCTGCAAGTAGTGGCTGTACTTGACGGGCAAAGCTCGACTATAAAGCTCGAACTTTCGGCACTCGGAAAGCGCAGGATTGAGAAGGCAAAACTGATTGCCGCAAAGCCCGTCGGGGCGCTCCTATCTGGCGACAGAGAAATACTTCAGCGCTGGTTGGCCAGTCGGTACCGCAGATCGGCCTTCGCGGATCACTTCAACGATCGCCTGAAGAACACTGGGCTTAAATCGAAGCTGGAAGCCGTGCTGAAGAAATATCCGCAGCACATCAGCGGCGTCTATTTTCAGATCGACGACGGCGAGGAGGTGGAGCACGAGGGAGCGGACGACCCGTACTCTTTGCTCATCTATGTACTCTACAGCTCGGAGCCTGATTCGGTTGCTGCCCATAAGGAGGCCTCGGAGGCCAGCGCAAAGATCAAGGCCGATTTCAGTGCCAAGTGCTGGTGCGCGGAGGCCTGGAAGAATTTCGAACTCGTCGACTGCGTTCCGATTTCAGACGCTGTGCTCACCTTCGCTCAAGCAAACTCTCTGCAGCGCTGGAACGCCGACCATATAAGCTACAGAACTACCCCACCGGGCGTCATCGACGATGGAGATGGCGTAATCACTGTCGACCGGTAAAGAAGTTGTATACGCTGATCGAAATCTGACCTCGCGACGCGAAACCTCAATCAGCGGACGTGGTCGGCTGCTCTATTCGCGTTGCCGACAGCCGCGAGATCGAGGGCAACGTTTTGTATAGTTGCGCGAACGCCGCCCGCGTTTGATGGGGCGACAACGAATTAGTCCGATGCTTGCGCGGAAGGTCTGTCTCTGTTGCCTCCTCGCACTGGCCCACAGCGATTGCGACAGGTATCGTATCCGGATGTTCCGTGTGGTCATCTTGTCGGCGGGTAGTTTGTTGGTGGGGTGCGCTCGCGAGCAACCACCCATGCCGCGCGTCGCTACAAAGGTCGTAGTCAAAACAATGCCCGCCAAAGACGCGTGCCCGACGCGAGATGAAATCGCAGACGCAATGATTGCCTCATCGCGCTATGTCTACGCTTCCGCGCCCGGATCAAGCCGCACATGCGCGTGTCCGGGGGATACGTACATGAATGGCGCTCGCGTTGTCGTATGCGGATCGCACGAAGCGGGAGCGGCGGGAACGCCGGCGGCATGGGGCTATTGCAAACGCGAGCAAGTGCCTGACGACTTGATCGCTATCGCGGCCAAATCTTTCGCGGCGTGTAGATGACATTCCGTCATCAGCGCGCCGCCATGCGTTGCCCCGGCAGCGCATGTCAGAGCGGGGGAATGATACCCTTCTCACGGTAGAGTTTTATCATGATTGGGTTGATGTCGGTCGAGAAGCATAGAGGCTTGAAGCCGCCACCGCGCGACCACGCGCTGTTGCCGCCGCATGATCTGCCGTTCTTCATCGTATCACTTGGACACGCGCAGGGTTTCCCCATAGCCTTATAGGCCGTGACTGACGCAACGATAATGGCTAGGACTACCGCCGCTTCGGTCATGGCTTTTCGCTTAGCTTCTGCGGATGAAGGCGAAGCGTCTTGTGTCGGATTCGGTTGGGCAATTGGTGGACGCAGCGGCTCTGACGGTTGCAGCGCTTCCGCACGCGATGACAATGACGTTTGCAATAACGCAGACGCGACGATAACGCGGAACAGATTAAACATAACGCACACCCCAAACCGGTAGTGTTAGCTAGCCTAATTCAGTCGTGTGCGGACTTCAAGGTAGGAAGGGGACGCGCGGATCAAGCACCGTGTGAGAAGCGCTCCAATCCCACGGTCATCGGCGAGCGTTTTCGCCACTAGTTCAGCGTCAATCAGCATTGCCGTAAGCCTGACAAACTCTGACCGTTCAACTTCATTTGCCATTGCGCTCTCCGCTATTGTAGTCATGATCCACATGGGTTGCGTGGACGGGGATAAGTGATGGGTTATTGGGAACAGACTGGCGCGGACAACCGGCGTCGCGAACAAGAGATGCGAGACGCGCCATGGTTTCAACGCGTCGACTGGTTCGGGATTGGCATGACCACCCTTGCCGTTGCCGTGTATGGGCTGCTTGCGTTCGCGTTAGCGAGGCAAGTCGGCTTAGTATGACATCCCGCCCCCATTGTTAGACGAGGGGGCGGGTGTTGAACAGTGCGATACTGCGGAACGCGCTTAGCCAATTTGTTGTGCACCCAAACTTTGGGGCAGAGGTGTCGTGCGTTTCCCGTCGTCAATATGAGCGATTACGTCGTCGATTAGTCGGACAAGTTCATTGTTTTTTAATTCGAATTGCGCCTCGTCACGCGCCCAAGTGAATAGGCGCTGCAATGCGGCTGCGGACTTTTCCCTCTTCGTAATGGGCTGCCCAATTCGATTTTGAATGGCCTTGTGCGGCATGGATTTCCCCTTTGTCAGATTTACCGGCCTTCTATTTTCATGCGGCTTCGTTGTGAGCGCTCTTCCGCCAAACCACGGGGAAGTCCGCGCCGTTAAGTGGCGCGCCATCGATAACTTCGGTTGTTTGATGAACCTGACGGGGAGCCCAAGGTCTATTCTTGAAGTGGATGTCATCGCCACAGTAGCGGATCGACATTGCTCGTCTTGGTTGATAGCGAGACAGGTTTCCTCCGGCCCCATGCAGGAGTTTGTAGTGGTGCACGATGACGTCACCGGGTTCGACATTGAAATGGACCAAGTCATAGTCTTCGGGATGTCCTTCGATGTCGGGGATGATCTCCCCCTCCGATCCCGGAAGCGCGGTCTGTGAGACAAACACGTTGGGTTTGTAGAGCGTGCCGTTGCGATGGGAACCGCGCACGTAGATCATCGCGCCGTTTTCGATTGTAACCGGATCGACCGGTATCCAAAACACGCAACATTGATCGCCGTCGATTTGGAAGTACGTGGCGTCCTGATGGATCGCTGTGCGCTCGCGTGTGCCCGGTTCCTTCAAGAACATTTGGTCGCCGAAGAAACGGACAGTTTCGGACTGCATGAGTTTGCCGCCGATTTCCGCACAAGGGCCATTCAGTGCGAACCGGCGCAAATCCTTCACGCGCGAGGTAACGGCAGTGTCGACCAGAAACCGGCCCTCGCGGGCGTTTGCACAGGGGTCGTAGAGAAGCGGCTTACCGCTATTGCGGATGTGATTGACTACTGCGCTGACGTTGTGCTGCCCGCCGTCAGCACCGGCGATTGTTGCGTCATCGTTATTGTCAACGGCACGAGTCAGCCGACTGAAATCGTAGCCTTGCTTGCTCTCACCAAGTGTGGCTGCGGCTTCGTCGATCGATCGCCGGACGAGATTGACGGCGGCGAGGTCGAGGGCACCCCTGAGCAGCACGACACCGGCGGCATGATAGGTGGCGATTTCGTCTTTGGTGATGGGGCGGACAAGCGCGGTCATTGCCAAAAATCCTTTTCTGACGGGTTAACGAACTGTGATGTTGGGAGTGTCAGGCGACGCGAAGTTCAGACATCAGTGAACGGTACGACGGCGCGCCGTTTTTCAATTCCCCGTATGCGCGGAGGTCGCGGATAACTTGATCGTTGGTCGGGCAGCGGATTGCGATAGATTCGCCTCCGCCATCTACGCCGGGGCCTCCGCCGTGGGGCTGGGAAAGTCCGAGAGGACGCACTTGCGATGACATTTCGAGGAAGCTTGGGAATAGGTAGCTTTCGATAATGACTTGGGTATGCGTAATACCGTTGTCGCGCGCCCATTCATTCACCGCGAGCAGCAATTCCGCTTTCGCCGCCCGATTGAGGGCCCGCGATTTCTTTCGCGGTTGGACGAAGTAGCGCGTGCCCTCGTAGATGGAGGCGGAGCGGATATCTCTTGGATTTTCGACGAGATGGGGAAATATATCGGCCAGGAGAGACGACGTGAGCGACGGCGTAAGCCGCACGTGGCTTGTGATAAAGCCGTCGTCGTCAATTTGATAGAAATAGACAGCGTCATCATTGTCGTACTGGTCGACTTCTGAGGTGCCTTTAACTGGGAGTGTCCAGCGCCGTTGCTTTACGAAAACATCGTAACGCAGGCGAAACAACTGTTGGTGGATGTCATGGCACGCAAGGCGGTCGCTGCCGTTTATTGTGAGAATCATATGGCGAACTCCTGAACTACGCTACTAACTGGGTCCAAGGTGTAGTAATCTGCGACACGATAGAATCCTCCGATCAGAGGATTGACAAAGTAGCTACGGACAGATCTCGCCCAACCTAATCGCTTCCATTGCCGCGAGCGTACGCTGATAAACGCCCATTTTTTTCATAGCGTTGGCTATGTGCTGCTTGGCGGTCAGGGGGTTCATGGAAAGAATTATCCCAATTTCGCCGTTAGATTTCCCTTTGGCTACCCAAAGCAAAACCTCGCGCTCGCGCGGTGTCAAAAGGGGCTGTTCGTAGGCAGGACGGTTGAACTCTGCGCGACGTAACGCTTGATGCGCAGTCATGCCGACTATTTCGACCGCTGAGCGTGCGCGGGCTGTTAGGTTTGGTTCCAAGCCACACGGCGCAAAAATTGAAAGCCCGCCCTGCGTCAAGATCGGGATGACAAGCCCGTCATGGGCCCCAAAGTCACGGCCCTCATCTATGATTGCGCACTGGCGTCCCGTAAGCTGGCGACGGCCACGCACATCCGACCAACTAAAGGGGCGGATGGTGTGCCGCAATTCGATGATTACGGGATCGATAGCCGCGTAATTTTCGGCGACGTATCGCTCCGTATACGCTGCTGGGCGGTTGTTGAGCAGGACGCCGCCACTACTCGATACACCCGGCGTTGGTACGACGGCGCATGTGGCATACTCAAACCCGAACTGCGAAATTGCTGTTAGTGTAGCGGCGTTTATCGTTCTACTGTCGGTGAGTTGGTTGACCTTCTCGCAAAAATCAAAGGCCAACTGTGCGAACCGTACCTCTTCATTGGTGTGCATGGGTTTATGTCCAATTGGTGATCCTACGATGTCACCAAATTGACGCTGGCGCAGAGGGCGGGGATAACTTTTCTGTGGTTAACGTCACTCACGTCAGTCGGCGCTTACCGATTCTCTATGGGTGGAAGCGCCACGCCGCGAATTTGCGTCTGCGCACCCATCAACGCCGGGCCAATAGAGGGCCGGAGTTTCCTGATCGCGACGAGTGTGGCAATACAAGCCAGGACCTCTGAGTTGTATCAGGAGCCCTGCTTGGATTGACTCAATCGTGCCCCCTTAGATCGACCTGCCCTGAGACTGGCTCTCCATCGCGAGGCGCTGGACTTCTTGCTGGGCGGGGATGCCTTTGGCTTGGATGTCGGTGGCGGCGTTGATGGTGTGGATGACGCTGACGGCTTGGATCGGGTCGATTCCAACCGCTTGAGCAAAGGGCTCGGCGTGAGCGGTGGTGAGCGCCGATCTGGCTTCCTGGCGGGCAGCGTTGGCTTGGGCGAGTGCGGCCTTGGCGGGTTCGGGGAGTGCGTCGGCACCGGCGACGATGGCGTCGATCGCCGTTCGGACACGGCGGTCGGTGGCGTATTGGGTCACCGACTTGTCGCGTCCGCCGGCCAAGATGCTGGAATAATACTCGTTCATGTGCGGGACGCCGGGCCGGTCGGGCGTGTGCGGGATCATCGCCTTGTCGAGTTCATTGCCGGCCCTACTGATCGAGGTGTTGATGGCCGCGAGATGAGCGTCGTCTTTGGGCTGGACCGTCCAAGATTTGATCGCGGCGTTCCATTCAAAACCTGACTTTTTGAGCGCAGCATTGGCATTGAGATCGCGCGGGAGAGTGACAGCGATTTCGGATCCCCGCCGGATTGCCGAGATCAGCGGATGGTCGTTTTCGACGTTGCGCGCTGCACCGGCCGAGACGGCGAGTGCGCTCAGACGGTTGCGGGCCACTTCGAACTGTGGGGAGGTCGCTAGGCCCGCGACTTCGTTGGGATCGATGGGCAGCGCCCATGTCTTCTGGCCGGCGTCCCACTTCGCGCCAATCCCATCTTTCAGGGCCGTGATCAGTTCGCGATCGTACTGAGGGCGTGCGGTGACTTCGACCACGCCCCGTTCGCTGATGGTGATTTCGGCATTGAGGCCAGGGACCGCATCGTTGAGTGCTGCCAAGCCCGTCGCGTAACTCTTGGTCTGGGTCAGATGAACACCCACCGCATCGAGAGTGCTGTTGAGGTCGTAGACGTGATCGGCGTCGGTGAGTTGGACTGAGAACGCTTTGGCCTTCGCGTCCCACCGCACGCCGTCGACCGCCTTGACCATGCGATTGGCGGCCAAATCCTTCGGCATCGTGATCAGCACTTTGCCGTTGGCGACCGAGGTTTCCAAACCGTCGATCGGCTTGAAGTGAACGCCCTTGGCCAAGTCTGCCGATTTGGCAACCGACGCAATCCGGGTATTGATACGGTCGAACGCGCGTTCGGTGCGCGGATCCATCGAACTGAAGGCCCAGGCCTTCTCGTCGTTGCTCCAGCGGCCGCCCATATCCTTGGCGATCGCATTCGCTTCGAGATCCTTAGGCCACGTCGCCAACAGGCCTGTGCGGCCGGCGGCGTCGATAGTCGGCTTCACGGTGATATTTGTGTAGGACGTAGTGTCCATGATCTTGGTTCCTTTGGTCGTTGGAGGACGGGGTGCATCAGGACGCGGGGGATCCGCGCGCGGGGTTGGTGGGGCGGCCGCGCGCAAAGCAAAGTGAATACCGGCCCGCAATACGTCAGACGAAGAGGCGGAACTTCTGCGGGCCGGTATGACTGGTGCGATAGCTGATTTGCATACTGCTGCAAATAGAGCAGTTAATCGCTCGCGCAGTGCGGCGATGGCAGCCCGTCCTTCAGACACGAGATGCAACAGATCGAGCGGGACGACGCTCTTGCCCGTGATGCCGCGCGCTTCGGCGTAAGCGGGCCGGTAGTCGAGCGTTGTTTCTTTCGGGTCGGCGCGCGAGAAGGTCCAAACGAGTTTGTCGAACGTGTCGAAGTCAGTTTTGGGAACATAGAGTTTGAACGCAATGCGGTGGCGCGAAGCCGCGACGTAGGCCAGATATTTGTCCATCGAGGTGCTGGCGAGGACGAACGTACGATCGACCGTGGACCCCTGCGATTTGTGAACCGTTGTGGCGTAGCCGAGGTCGAAGTCGCGATACGTGTTGGTATCGATGGTCACAGTTCGACCGTAGTCGAGCGCGACGGAAAACACGGGCGACGGCCCGGTTGTGTCGATCACTTCGACAGTGCCAAGTTCGCTGTTCGCGACTGCCTCGCCGGCGAGCTTTTCGTTCTTGAGTAGAATGATGCGATCGCCGGTCGCAAACGAGCGCGTCCCACCGCGTGTCTCGATCGTCACCGGTTCGCCGAGCTTGCCGTCTACGCGGCGGCGGTCCTGGATGGCGGTGTTGATTGCCAGAATATCATCGTTGCGATGGGCCAGCGCGAGCATGGCGTGCAACGGCGCTGTCGCGCTCGCTTCGAGGTAGTCCGCCACCAATTGCGCGACAGCGGCGCCCCGATCCTTGGTCTCGATGATGCCGCCGTTGGCGTTGTAGGCAGCCATCGCTTCGGATACCAGACCGCGCTGAAATTGCACGGTCGCCGCGCGCGCCCAGTCGTCGTTTTGGCGGTAGACGGTATCGAGTTCGAACGTGCCGGCCTGCTGCACGAGGGCGCGAAACGCACCACCGGCTGCGATCGGTTGCAACTGCTCGGGGTCGCCGATCAGAACCAACTTTGCGCCCGCTCGCATTACCTCCGACAGCAACGTGGCCATGTCGGCCGACCCGACCATTCCAGCTTCATCCAAAATGAGGACATCGTTGGAGGTGAGCCGTTTGCGGTCATGCTTCCAGTGGGTCATCCAGCTTGCAATGGTGCGGGATTCGATGCCGGCACCATCGGCCAAACCGTTGGCCGCTTTGCTCGCCAACGCCGTGCCCTGGACCGTAAACCCGCGCGCCGTCCAGGCATCAACGGCGGCGGTCAATAGAGAGGTTTTCCCGGCCCCGGCGAACCCGACAATCGACGTGAGATCGTCGCCCGACGTGATGTGCTCGATTGCCTCGCGCTGCTGGTCAGATAGCTGCTTGGGGCAGCGATTAATAGCGGCCAAAAAAATAGGCCTTGGAACCGCAAAGTGCGCCCGCCCGGCCACTGCGTGAGCGTCCCGCGACATGGCAGCTTCCAGGGCGATCTGAGCCTGCGTCGCGAGCCGCGCGGGCGTGTGATGAGCTTCGTGGATGCCGCCAAAACCCTCCTTGAGCACAACCAGCGATTTGTCTTGAAGGGCGGCATCGAGCAGCGTCGTAAATTCGGTCGGATCGTCGATGAACGTATGCAATGCGAGCGCCACGTCGCGCCGGTCGAAGACACTCATCTTGGCGGCCACGACATCCAGAATCCGGCCCGGATGGACGATCAGTTGGTCGCGGGTGATGGCCTTTGCATCGAGTGCTGCTGTGACCGATTCGGACGGCTGGCTTGTGCGATTGAACCGCGTCCCGGTCGTTCCAATGTGGGTCGATGGTGTGAGCTTGATCCCTTGCGCCGCGTAGGAGCGCAAATCGAGCACCACGTCATGACCGGCCATCGCCAGATGGTGGGATGCCGTTTCGGCCCAAGCAGTCCGGAGGTCGACCAGGGTCTTGCGATTGCCGATGAACTGGTACGAGACGATTTTGCCGTCTTTGTCGCGCCGTGGCGCGCCGCTTTCGTCCTTGACGCTCTCCCGCTTCTTGCCAAAGCCGCTGCCGATCACCGGACGCAATGTGTGCATCAGGTGGACATGCGGGTTGCCGGGTTCGGCATGATAAGCCCAATCCACCACCAATCCGCGCGACGACAAATGCTGCTCGATGTAGTCGCGCATGAGTGCGATGTTTTGCGCTTCGGTCAGTTCGACCGGCAGGGCGATCACGAACTCGCGGGTGGTCTGCGCATCGTGCCGCGTCTCGGCTCTTGCGACCGCATTCCAGAGCCGTTGGGATTGCTCCTTGGTCTCGCATCCCGAAATGAGCTTGACGAGCCAAGGCGCGGCATTTGGGGGCAAGCTTACCTCACTGTGCACGAGGGCGTCGTCGCGGGCAAAGTTAAAGACCGCGCCTTGCTTGCTGTCGGTCATCGACGTGCGATGGATATAGGCCGCCACGGAGAGCGGAGACCGCTCACCTGAAATCATCCGGCCCCTGAAGTGCGGTATCGCCATCGATCGTCTTTGAGACCTAGTTGCTCTTGCGCATCACGTCGCCCCGGCGACGTATAATTGCGCACCTTCGTGACAGTTCTCGCTTCTATATCACTGTTTTAGATAGATTTACAGCTCAAATCAGTGCAGTATAGACAAATACGAGACATCAACAGCGAAGGACTAAAGAGCGATGGGCAAGCCAAAGACACGGCTGGAGGCAGACAAGCAGATTGCTGCACTTGAACAGGCCAAACGTCAAATCATCAAGCGCGAACAGGAAGCCTTGGGACGGGCCGCTGAGAAGGCCGGCATCCTCGATCTTGGCTTGACGGAGGCCGAACTGATCGAGGTCTTCAAGACGGTGGTCGAGAGGTTTCCAGCAGCCCGACTTGGCGAGGCCGTCAAAACTCCGGCGCGTAAGGTTCCGGCTAAACGCGCTAAAGCGCCTGAGGCTCAAAATGCCGAATAGCGAGGAGGAAGGGCAGCGCAACAACGCCCGTCGCGTAGACACCCGGCGGAAGATTCAGCTCGGCGGCTTGGTGATCAAAGCGGGGATCGGCGGTCTGCCGCCCGCCGTGATCCTCGGCGTGCTTTTGGACGGCGCCGATCGCGTCGCCGACGGCGCGGAACTGATTCGGCTCAAACAACTCGGCCACCTCGCTCTCGTCGGAGAACTCGGATGACCAATGCGCAAAAAGATGCGGCCACCGTCGTGGTTCTGGCGCTCGCCGTCGCTGGATTTGTTGAAGCGATGCGACTTTGGCTCGTGACGCTTCCACTGAGCGACGACACCAAGACTTTCCTTCCGATGGTGACGCTATCGGTCGCGATTCTTGCGGCGGGAGCTGCTGGGAAAATCGTCGTCCGGCAACCGCAATCCATGCTGCTGATTTCGGTAGCGAGCGTGGCTCTATTCGTCGGACTGTACTTCTTGACGCTGATGGTTGGACTCGCACAGGCTTCGGCATCAATTCACGAGTTCGCAGCCGCGTTCAATCCTGGCGAAGCCCTCTCTTCAATCGGCGCGTTCGGGTTGGCGGGTCTTGGGGGATTTGCTTGGTGGAATGACCGGTCGCGATCAATGCGACGGTCGCGGCAGTCGGCGTTCGGCGACACGAAATGGATGTCGATGGAGGAGGCGAAGTTGATGTTTCCGGCGACCGGAGATGTCGTCGTCGGCGAGGCTTATCGGGTGGATCAGGATAGCGCGGGCCGGGTGCCGCTCAATCCCAAAGATCAGACCAGCTGGGGCAAAGGCGGCAAGGCGCAAATCCTCGGCTTCGATCTCGATTTCGACTCAACCCATACGATGTTCTTTGCCGGCTCCGGCGGCTTCAAGACCACATCGACCGTGGTCCCTACTGCGCTGCGATTCAGCGGGTCGATGGTCGTGCTGGATCCCGCTGCGGAAATCGGGCCACTCGTCACCGGCAGCCGGGTCAAGCGGGGGCGTAAGGTCGCCGTTCTGAGGCCCACCAACGCGCCGACCGTCGGTTTCAATGTGTTCGGCGTATTCGCCGGGACAATCAAGCTCGAAGAAGACTGCGCAGCCCTCGCACGTCTGTTCATTTCGGAAGACAAGGGCGGGGGTGGCGGCGGGTCGAATGAATTCTTCGCCAGCCAAGCCACCAACTTGCTCGCGGCGCTGATCTACTTCGTCGTCACGTCATCCAAATTCGAAGCGATCGAAGACGACGGGTTTCAAAATCGGCGCAATCTGGCGGCCGTTCGCGAGCTGATTTCGCTACCGACCGACGAATTGTCGGCGCTGTTGCGCACGGTGGTGGCGGACAGTGAAACGCCAGCTTTTGTGAAGCAGAACTGCGGTCAGTTCGTCGGCATGGCGAAAGATACCTTTTCCGGGATCATGAGCACGGTCGCAAAGGATACCGCGTGGCTGTCGCTGCCGGCTTACTCGGCCATGGTCTGCGGCGACAGTTTCGAACTGACGGAGTTGCCTGACGGGAATCTGGACGTTTTCCTGCAAATACCCGGCGACACATTGAAGACCTACCCCGGCATTGGGCGCGTGATACTGGGCTCACTCATGTCGGTGATGGTGAAGGCCGACGGGCGGCACAAACGGCGCGTTCTCTACATGCTCGATGAGGTCGACTTGCTGGGGTACATGAGTGTACTCACCGAAGCCCGCGACCGGGGCCGGAAGTTCGGAATGTCGTTGATGCTGATGTACCAATCGATCGGTCAGCTCGAAGGTCACTTTGGCAAAGACGGCGCAACCAGCTGGCTCGAAAGCTGCTCGTTCGTGAGTTTCGCCGCGATCAAGTCGATGGACACGGCCGACGTCATTGCGGCGCGCTGCGGGCAGATCACGATCGAAGTCGAAAGCACCTCAAGCGCGCGCGGATCGATCTTCGAAAAGGGATCGCGGTCCGTTACCGTCAGCAAGAACGCCCAGCAGCGCGAACTGATCCTCGCCCACGAAGTGGTCATGAATATGCGGGCCGATGAGCAGATCGTTTTCGTGCGCGGCCGGCCACCACTTCGCTGTGGACGCGCCCTCTACTTTCGCCGGCCGGAAATGCTTGCCGAGGTGGGCACGAATAGATTTGCCGGTGGTTCAGCACAGGAGAAATCGAAATGATCAACGGGACGAACGCTTCGATTTCGATGGAAACAATGGCTCCGGAGCCAAAGCGGCGGCCGCTCGAACAAAGGCCGCAGCTTTTTCAACGGTATCAATTCTGACAGAAAATTCTGAAATTTCGGCTTCGCTGAAAGGCTCTATTTCTGGATTTTCCGGAGTGCGATTGGCGATCCGAAGCCTGAACGCCAACAGCATTTTGTCTTCACACATCGGTAAATGTTCGCCCCAAATGAGTCAGCGCAAGTTGGCTACTGCTCACCGGCACGAGCAACTAAAAAAGCCTGCGCCGCAACCACAAGATGAACGCTCAGACGACAAATCATCAGACGCAAAATAACACATTCGTCAGGACCAATCGTAACCACATGCATCATAGTGCGTTTTGCCGATTCACACATTCAAACTGACGAAAGCCAGAGCTAGGGAAACGCCATGAACACGATCGACTCTCTCATTTCGCTGAAGGAATTTTGCGAACGGGTCAAAATATCCAGACCGACTGCTTATGCCTGGAAAAGGAAGCAGTTTGGACCGCCGATGGTGAAAGTGGGCTCGCGCCAATTTTTTCGCCACAGCGAGGTCGCAACGTTTATTGCAGGCCTATCCAGCGGCGTTGCCAGCCCGTCAATGTCCCACGCTAGACAATGCAACAGCCGATCAAAATCTCGCCGAAGCGCCGTTGCTGCATAGAAGTCTTGAGGCTCGGTGCGATCGCTGCCGAGCTGGTCGGAAGCAGGCGCGGCTCATCCCGACCGCGACAATGGTCCACAAGCCTTATTTGCGTTTCAGATTGGGCTTCTCTGCCTTGGATTTCGGCTTTGCCGACGATTTTTTCGCTGGTGCAGGAGGCGATTTTTCTCGTGACTTTTCCGCAGTTGCCTTGGGCGCGTCACGCTGCGTACTCGTTCTTAGTTCTCGCTCGACTATGCTTGCCGACTTTTTGGTAACCCCGGCTGCATCCGCATGTGTCGGCCATCGCGAAATCGCATCCTGCACGCGAGCGATCATAGATTCAGCGGCGGCGATGCCGTGCTTCTTCGCCAGCGCGCGTAGGTCGGCAACCCCTGGCGCCTTCCCCTCACCCATGACTGCAGTGCTCTGCCAGCCGCCTGGACCGTAAGAAAAGGTCAGATCGTATGCTGGGGCAAGGACCCACCTGCCCGTCGTGTCAATGAGGAACGAGAAGTTCTTGGTGTGATCGTCCCGATTGTGCGCAAGGACGTTGAAGCAGGCGAGCGAAAATGCCGTCTCAACCTCCCGGACATCGCGCGTCAGCATCAAAGTTGCTTTTAGGAACCCGTCGTAATCAAGCGATGGGATATGGTGGTCGGCATTAATTAGCCCAGACAAGCTGTGCATGTGGATCCGCCGGTCGCCATCACGATCGAAGCGCTTGACGCCGAAATACCGCTTCTTCTCGGACCCGAACAGAAAGGTCTCGGGCATGACGATGCCAGCATCCTTGGCCATCAAACTGTAGGCATATTCAATCGGCCCCAAATCCGAAGCATCTCTTGTCGATGGAAACTTAATGATCCAGTGCGAATAACTGGCGGGCAGCTTCATCGGACCATGGATAATCTGTTCTTTGTCAGGACTGACCTGTGCGACGACTTTCGGTCGTGCACCCGAGGAAGCGCCGTTCAGCTTGAAGAGCTTCTCGACGACGTCATCCTGCTCGCCAGCCAAGACAGTCGCTGACTCAGCGGCGATCCGATCAAGCTGAACGGCAATGGTGGCTTCGTTATTTCCAGTCTGATCTGGTTCGTAGACGAGCGCGCCCATGCCGTGAGGGCCGACATGCGCTAGACGGTCAAGAGGTGTTAGTTGACCACGATGGATGCCGTATTTTTCGACGGCAAGGTCTAGGAGTAGCCGGCCCCAGCCGTCGGGAAGGCTGTCATTGAAGACGCCAAATAGGCCGTCAAAAATAGCAGGATCTCCAGTAGCAACCCCAGCCTTCAACGGCAGAAATAAAGGTGAAATCTGGATTCCGGACGCGATGAACGCTGGATCGTACTCTAACAGGATTCGCCGATCTCTTGCAGCAAGCCGGCCAACTTTCAAGCGTTCGCCAGCTTCAAGGTACACGGTCAGCAAGCCTGTTGGTGTGTACTTCACTTCTGCCGCCCCCTGCTGCGCTCAACAGGACGGCTTTTTGCCAAAATCTCGTCGAGGGTTTGAGACTGAAGGTTCTTGGTATCAGCCCCCCCAACGCGATCGAAATCATCGAGAAGATCCAAGACAAGTGCCAACTTAAGCAGAGCCTCAAACGAGATCGCGCCTGACTTCTCGAAGCGGCGCAGTGAATGAAGGTTCACCCCAGAGCGCTCCGCAAGCCCGGCCTGAGACAGGTTCATACCTAACCGACGCCTCCTGAAGCGGTCACGCAAGTCAAGGGCAACGTCAACAGGCGCTCGAAATGTAAGTCGCATTAAATTATCACTTGCAGCTTTAAATTGGCCGTTAATGACAATATATTACAACTTGAATGTCAGCGCAACCTATTCCTGGGGCTTAGGAAGCAACGGTACAGGATTCCTCGGTAAGAGCTGAGGTGCCCACGAATCTCGCCAGCAAAGGCTTCCGCTGAAGCTTCAATACCGACCGTCAATGGAACGCATCGCGAACGGTACCGCAAAGGGCCTTGGAACGAACCCGCTACCGCGGGAGGGCGCTGCGCGCAGAGCGGAGCGAGTGGCGATGTCCACGCTAACCAACTGAGGGGCAGGCGTCCCGTCTTGAGGATCGAGGGGTTTCCAAGCCTTCCCTCAAGACAGGAGCCCTCCAATGAGCGACAAGCCCATCAGCCCGCTGCGCGTCCGCATGATCCAGGACATGACAGTCCGCAACTTCGTCCCCGACACGCAACGCGAGTATATCCGCGCCGTCAAGAAGCTCGCGGCGTCACCAATCAAGTTCGCATGTCATCCACCGGCGACGGGCAGTCGCTTCATCCGCACGGTCAGTTTCGATCCGTTCTCGTCAGCCAATAAGAGTTTCGTGTCTTCAAATCTCGAGAAGTCCTTGTGATACGCCCGTATCTTGTAGAAGCCGAGGGGCATGATGATCTTGTATGGATACCGCGGTGGCGGTGTGGCACTCGTTGTCCAGACGCAGACTTGCTGAGACAGCGCGTCGATTTCGATCGTGGCCCCATTGACGATGTCGGCGGGCGCTATATCGACTTCCGCGTCGATCTCCGGCGCCTGCGGTAGGAAATGGAGCGTAGGGTCTCCCACCAGACCTTGCAGATTTCCGATGCGTTGCGACGGAGCGCCGCTGCGCGTCAGCAGACGCTTCACGACTTTGTGCAGGAATTGAACCCGGACCGGCCAAGTCGGCGTTCCGGCATCGTCAGGAAGCACGCCATCACAGGCTTGCTGCAAGCCCTCCAGCAGCGCCCCCGTGAAGATCGAAACGCTGCCGGCTTTTCCGTAGGACTTGTCGCCCGGTATGGTGCCGAAAAACACCGGCGCGTTACGGTTGTCTTCGTCGGCAAGCGGCGACGAGAAGGCCGAAACGCCTTGAAAGGTTCTCAGACCCTTCAGTTGATCCGGATTCTCGCGGCAAGCGTCGACGAAGTAGACCTGCTCGCGGGCAATGTCGCGGCAGTCGTCTTGCCCCAGGATCGTGTGAGGCGCCATGCCGTCAAATATGTTGCTGAAGCGAATACAGCCGTTCTCCGGCGCCGCATGCGGGTCGCCGAAATCCTGCAACAGCAGGACGGCATCTCTGTCGTGGGCCTGTACGCCGTGTCCGCAGAAGTAAAAAATGGCCTGGGCGTCGCGGTTCGTGCTGCATAAGCGCCGCCATTGGCGGATCTCGCGGATAAAATCGCTGACGGTGGCACCGGCATATTCCGCCATGCCGGGATGCGTCGCTCGTTCAACGTCCGAAGGCGCCAGCAGCAGGTGAGACGTTGCAAGCGGCCGGGACAGCTTCGTGTTCGCGTCCGAGAGCCATTTGTGGAACAGGTAAGCGCTCGTTGCCGGAGACGAGAGCTTACGCAGAGAAAAAGTTGCAGCATTCGCGGGATCAGCGTTGCCGGGAAGGAAGTCGTAATTGCTGATACCAACAATGAATGCATGGGTGCCGGGCTGTCCCTCCTTCAAAGCTTCAAGATTGTTGACGGCAAGGTGCTTATGCATTGGCTGTTCACTTTTTAAAGCTTGTACATCGCATGCACCGCCTCAACGTCGCCATCGCTCAACGTTAGCCGCTGGCCGATGTTCGCGCCGGTCCTTGGAACGATGGTGTCGGCGCCATTCTTGGAAAATGCATTGCGCGGATAGTGCATGATCGAGCCGAAATCGTAGGCATTGAAATCATCGCCATCACCGATGTGCTGATCGAAATTGTGTGCCCGGTCCGGCATGATGTTCTCGCGGCGAATCTCGACGAAGCCATCGCGATCCTCGCGGCTCTGCTCGTGCCAAAGGCCGACAGCATGCCCGATCTCATGGATCGTGTTGCCCACAGTACAATTGGGTCCAAGCCAAACAAACTGCTCGCCACCTTGGCGGCCGACTTGTGCAGCACAGCCCTCATCGGGGACGAAAGAGATATAGTCCGGGTACTCGGTCGCATTTAGTGCGGTGCGTTCGATGAATTTCAGCTTGGTCCGCTTCCGCCAATGGTCAACCGCTTCACGGACGCGATCCTTTTGCAGCAGGTCGCTGCGCACGCGGTAGGGGACCACTCCGTCTTTCCAGCGGAAGTATTGGCCGCTGATGCCTACCCCGAAGCTTTCAAAATCCTTGTTTGTCGCAAGGTTTGGATTTTCGCCGACCACCTTGTTCAGAAGCGTCATCTCGGCGATTGTGCCGAGCACGATGCATCCCTCGCAACGAGCGTATCCATCAACTTCTTCGTAGCGAACTTTCATCAGTTGCTTTTCGACGCCGCGGATCCATCCCTCCTTCACTTTTCCTGATGAGCGCATGCCATCGACATCTTCAAGCGCATCGTTTGCCATGGTTGTTCTCCCTTGATGATTTCACTTGTTCGGACTTGCGGTCTTTGGGTCGATGATCGTGGTGAGCACTTCTCCAACTTTCAGGCGCTTAATCACATTGAGGCAAAGGCCGTTGAGCCAAACCGCCATCTCGTTGGCCGAGTCTTTGTCGGGAAGGCCGTGGCGCACATACAATCGGACACGAGATTCCGCGTACGAAAGACCGAGTGAAAAAATCGGAATCCCGCATTTCGACAGTTCGTGAAATGCTCTGGCAGCGATGTCGTGTTTGCCCAGTCTCGCGTGGGTCTCACCGTGAATGACAAAGCTGTCCGGCAGCCAGGGCGCCGCCGTCGGCAGGTTTTGCGACCACTGGTCGAGCGGACTGAGACGATTAAGCGAGAGCAGACCATAGCCGCCGATCACAGCGCCTATCGGGTCCCTCATCTTGCTTCTCAACAAATTACGGAACTCCGTTTCTGAGTCCTCGGAATAGTCGGCTATTCTGTCGTATGACTGCTGGACGAGATAGCTCAGCAGGGAGTTTGCATCCTTATTGTTGAGGATCGCAATCAGCAACCGGTCCTCTTTCTCGGGGATGAAGAATTCCACGCTGCTGGAGTTATCAGCAGGTATGGCAACGGCAACGGCGTGCGTTTTGGATACGGTCCCTTTGTCGAAGAGGGCAAAGCGACCGGCACGGTTGGCGCCGTCGACCTTGACACACCCAAGACTGTCGTCTTCATAACGCAATTTGACTGCGGCAGCCCGCTCGACGATCTCTCCCGACGGTGACAGCTGGACAATGTGACCGGCGTTGCGGGATCTGACTTTATCCAAGGCAAACGGCTGCACGTCGGAACGGACGGCGCGATATCTACGGGCAAATTGCGCGCTCGTATCTTCGCCCGGCGCGTTCGCAAGTGTCGCCAATCCGGCCAGAGGACGAACATCGCTGTCGTCGTGCTGCATGTCGCGCTGCGCTCTCGTGGGGTACGAGCTTGCTTCGGCTTGCCCCTTACCGGCACTCGCCCTGTTGTCGGACGCCGCAAAACCTTCCGGCTGGGATAAGCGGAGGACGCTGGTCGTCGCGGCGACTTGAACATGTTCGATGTGGGTTTCGCCATCCGGCAGCTGTGCGACGACGAAGTATGCGCCAGGGGCAACCGAGAGCGTCTGACCAACGACACCCTCGGCAACCATCCGCGTCGAGGCTTCGCGAATCGTGACTGGCAGTGGCATGGACGAGGAAGGAAATGCGCTCGACAATTCGACTCGAACGTCGACTTTGCGATCTTGACGCGAACCGGGTGGGACTCCTGCGCTCGTTGTCACGGCCTACTCCTCGAAGCACACGGTTTTGCTCATCGCTTCAGCATTACGTAGCAGTCACGACCTGAATGCCTTCGACGGCGGCGTACAGCTGCATCGTGTTGGCAAAAGCGACCGCGAGGCGCACGGGCTTACGGCCGTCCTTGGGCCGATTGGGATCTGTCTCATGCAGGTAGTAGAGGAACGCGCCGGCAATCAGCGCCAGAATAACGCCAGTGAAACGGCTTTCCACGCCCAGATGCCGCAACACGGACATCGTGAGCCAGATTAATCCTGTCATGCCGGTGAATGAGAAGAAGGACTGTTCGGTGACGAATGCTCCTTCTCGGATAGGCTGTTTGGTTGGCGCGACATCCGCATCCGCCGCGTCGGACTGCCCTCGACCCTCCGGCTTCGCGATGCTGACGTTAAAATACTCGCGAAGCCCCATAAGATCGTACTCCAGAAAGACGCCATTCTTCAAACGACAGCCTCGGCTGCCATGCGCCTAATTCTCTCTCGTAAGTTTTTCATGAACTCGGACAGTGCGCCGCCGGGGTCGTTCTTGCGTTTTGGAGAGATTTCATCATGGCCGACGATGTTGTCGATCTTGAACACAGCCGGATTGTTCAAGTGCAGCCAAAGCAGCAGCTTTTGGAGGCTGGCTTCCTGTTCAGGGGTGTACGCGTGATAGTATCCAGCTTCTGTGACGTTCTCTTGTTTGGAGACCTTGCGCATTTCAGCTTCGCTGTAGAACGTGCGCTTGGGGCTGCCCAGCGGATACTCATCGTTCCACCACGGAGCAAATCCCTGAGGTTCTTTTTTACACTTCCCCGCCCTGCAGATCTCGATTCCCGTCAGTTTGTTGGCTAAGCTGGTGCCCAGGCCTGGATAAGAACTGTCTCCACAGTGCGATCCCCACTTATTCAACGGCGCCGGCTGATAGATTTTGCCCGTCGCCGACATGCAGAAGTACAGGTATCCATCACTCCTGCCGTTTATCATGGTCTGTTCCGCATCCCTGTCGCCACGCTCACTGCGTCCTGCGGTGAAATGCACGACGGCGCCGACGGGATAGCCCTGGGCATAGTTGCCGCGTACGACCATCGGGACCGAGCGGTCGGCGTCGGGGTACCAAAGCTTGACGCCGCTGTCGTCTGCTTCCCGGTTCGACTCAAGCGCATCGTCGTGTGGCACTGTCGAGGTGCGTTCGGATTGCAGCACTTCACTCCCGCGTTCCGGCAGGCTCAAGCCGACGTCATCGTCGTCGTAGAGGGGATGGTCAACCATCAGTGGGACTCCTTGAATTGACACCGCGAAAGCTGGATGAGTCAAAGATCAAGATTGTGCGGCAGCCAATGGCGCCTTCGGCAACATTTCCCATGTCCCGCCGCGTGTCACCTTCCCTGTTACCGGCAACCCATGGGCCGCTTGAAAGGCTCTGATCGCGTCGGCCGAGATAGAACCGAACTGGCCATCTATCGAGAGCGGGACAACGCCTGCAGGTTTAGCGGCCGCAATCCAGAAATTCAGCCTTCGCTGCACGTCTCGGACCGCTGGATGCGTGTCGCCGACCGCGATCGTGGGCAACGACTGACGCTCTCCTGGGAAGTAGAATCGAACATGCAGGTGATTGTCGTGATTAGGCCATTCCGAAACATTTCCAACGTGCGGATCATTGAAGAAGATGAACTTGATGGCCAGCACGCCGTTCGCGTGCAGGATGTCGACCCACTCCTGAGTCAGCTCCCGGGAGTAGTTCGGATCCCGGTAGGTGACAGGCCCCGTAAGATTGTTTTGCATGAGCGGCCGCAGATCGACATCGACGCCCTTGCGGTGTGACGCGTGCCCTGAGAGCTGTCCACCACCTCTCCTGCTGATATCGCCGATACCGACCAATGGCTGTTTCCCGCGCGATTGCCAAATGCGTCCGGCCTCCCGCAGTGCGCCGGCGACCGCCTGGATCGCGAATTTGCGCTCCGGCGTGTAGTAGCCGAATAATCCCTCGGCTGGTAACGTGAGTTCAGTTGTGACCGGAGGCTCTTCGACAACATCAAGCTCCAGCCGGTCTTCCGGGCGGACGACAGGAGCATCGAGAGGTGTGTAGTCCTCGGGCGCCTCACACTCGAGCTTGCTATCGTGATCATGATCTGGATCCGGCATTGGCTCCTCCTCCGGCAGGTAATTTGAACATGATACCTCGGGCTTCCTAGTCGGTCGTCACGCCGTCGAAGCGTGAGAGGTTGGGCTCTCGAAGTTCCAAGTCCAAGGACTCCAAGCTGTCCGAGTCGCTGGCTCCCCGGCGTGTCCGCATTTCCCGCTCGACACCTTGCTGGATGGCGTCCGCTTCCGGCCATTGCGCGGGATGCAACATATACCCACAGCAGAATTGCTTGGATTTATCGCTTCGGATTACCCCGCAATCCCGCCGGCGCCCCCCCGGCAACGGCTGCGGGCAGTTGCCCTCGAAAAAGGCCCACCTGTATCCAAAACCGGCGTCAGGCAAGCCTTTGCCCTGAGCTGAATAATACTTGTAGCCCACGACCGACTCGTCATGTTCCAGCAGGACATCGCCATGCTTATTGAGGAAGCCCAAAAACACACCAGCGTGCCCTGAGCCATTCGTGCGATTGAAGTTGATAAAGGAGCCCGGCTGCAAATCAGCAAATGGCGTGCGCAATCCAATGCCGAATGTTTCAAGGGCGTGCGCTGTCCCGTCGGATCCCACTTCATCGTACATAAAAATATGAGGTCTAATATCGCGCCTGCTTCCACCGCGCCAAGATTTCAAAGGCAGCTTCTGGAAAGGCGTCTCATCGCCCGTCTGCTTGTAATAGGCATTCAACGCTTCAATGATGATTTCGCTCGCCGCGGCAACGCACATCGTGAGTGGCGCGTGGTTCGCCTTCACGCAGCAGTCGGGTCCGTATGCAAGGTCGTGCGTAAAATAGCTATTGATATCATAGCCTTTGCCATTCCAGCTCGCATCCACAATCTCGACGGCTTTGAGAATTTCTGCGTTGAAGTTATCTGCCAACGGCATCTGGCAACTCCTTTACGAGCAATATTTTGGCAATATTTTTGGTTGGGCCGTGAAGGGGGAGAGCGAGCAGAACTTTTGTAGTCGAAGACTTTGCGAAAGTATTTTCGCCGCAATGCGGTGTGGCCCAGAGCGGCTGCCTGCGCATTAAAAACTGTTAGCAGATTAATATAGGTCCGCGATGACTTCAAGGACATTTGGGTGGGCCTGATCGCATTATTTTTGCGCGCGCTTCCTGGATGTCACTCCGGGTGCGAAAATCACTCTCATCTTGCTGACAACATGCCGTGCGCATAATGTGACACGAGGCGATAGACCGGAGGACGGCATGCTGGCTGATGCATTTCGGGGTCACGGCACATTCATCTATCTTGCGGGCGAGACATTGAGAAAATTCAATAACGACACCAATGCTCTTGTTGCCGCTCTACAGCAAGCAGGCATGTCCCATGCTTGGATTCGGCTGCACGACCACAAGATGCGTCCTGAGCCGGAAGCCCCGACTCGACGGATTGTGGACGCCTTGCGTCAAGCCGGCATTGCAGTCGCAGGTTGGGGCTTCGACGCGGGTGTCGATCCTGAAGCGGACGCACGCGCGACCGCGGTCCTCGTCAAGAAATATGGTCTCGTCCACTACGTGGCGGATATCGAGCAGGACGAACACGATTCCAAGTGGACCACAAGCAAGATTGAGCTGTTCCTGCAGCGGCTTCGGGACAACTTGCCTAATGATGCGCAGGTCCTGGTTTCGAGCTATCCCTACATCAAAGTAAAGCATCCCGAACTCATGCAGGCTGCGGCACCACACGTGGAGGGATTTGCGCCTCAGATCTACTGGCAACTCTATCCTTCGGCCAGCATGCTCAAGCCGCAAAATTTGCCACCACGACCGAGCAGACCTTACGATCAGATACGCGATCTTCATAAGCCTGCATCTTATGCCGAGCTGTGCCTCGATTGGTGGCAACACACAGTCGGCGACAAGCCGTTGGTTCTGACGGGGCAGGCTTACTGGGAAGGCTTTCCAGACCGGCCGGTCTCTCAGGACATCGCGGAGGATAAGCTGCGGCAGTTCCTAAACTCATTTGGTGGCTGGAACCGCGTCTGGGGTATCAATTGGTGGCACTTCGCTACTGATCGCAACACCACCGCCGACGGCGCCATGACCAAAGACATGTTCGATACCCTTGTTGCGGCCGAGCTCGATAAGAAGGCATTCAAGGGCAGTGACGTTGCCAGCAGTGTGTAGAAAGTCGTTGCAGGGACACGAGCGCGTTGGTCACGACACAAGCACAAGGTTTTGGTAAAATGTCGAAAGACGATCGGACCGGATAACTCAAATAGGAGATCCGATAGGACATGTATGCGACGCACCGAGCGCGTCGCCTATCGTGTGACTCTGCACTCGCGCTCATGTGATCCTACGTCGATGTGCGGTTGTCACACTCTCCCGATCGGCCATTCCCAGTTGAGGTGTGTCGCCGCAACGATTGCTCGGTGTCCGCTAGAGTCTTTCCGGTTTAGATTGAAGCATATCCGGAGTTCCTGAGGTAGGCAGCGCACTCGGTGGGCTCAAAGCATTCGAGCAAGCTGTCGATCCGTTTCCAGACAGCTTCGACGCTGCGTTCCTGTGCCTTTAGAAGCAGCCCTTTGAGCTTGGCGAATACCTGTTCGATCGGTTGATACCGCTTGATCACCTTGGCGCCCTCGCGGCGCTTCTCCTTCAGCTTGAACGAAGGCTGGAAGTTTGGTCCAGTAGCGTCGCATCCGCTGCCCGTCTTCCTCGGCGGTGAAGTAGTACTTCAGCTTTTCGCCTGCCGGGCAGAGATAGGCATCCTCCGCCCGACGATAGACAAAGTCCTGCTTGCCGAACCGACCGTCCGATTTGGCACCTGATGTCTGCGGCTTGGGCAAGGTCACCGTGATGTCGGCCTCCTCGCAGCCGAGGATTTCCTCGCCATTGAAGTAACCGCGATCAGCGACGGCTTCGAGTTTGCCTGCATGCAGCGCGGCCTTGGCGGCAATACCAATGCTCGCCAACCGCGCTCTGTCGGTGCCTACATTCGTCACTTCGTGCGCGACGATAAGATGGTTCACAGTATCGACAGCAGACTGCACATTGTAGGCCACCATGCCGCTGCCTCGGCCGCTCGTCGCCATTGACCGGCAGTCGGGATCGGTCAGTGAGATTTGTTGGTCTGGCGAGGCCAGCACCTCCTTTTCGATGGCCTTCAGGCGCTTCACTTCCTCTTCGAGCTTGGCCAGCTTTTCCTTGAGCCGGGTCTTCGTCAGCACCACTATCTCCGAAGCATCCTCGCCTGCCGCTGCATGCCGGTCGGCGGTCTCGATCTGGCTCAGATAGCGCGCGACGCTTTCCTCGATTTGTTTGAGCCGTCGCTTCAGCTTGCCTTTCGTGAAATTGTTATCGCGGCTGTTGACGGCTTTGAATTTGGAGCCATCGATTGCGACACTGGCCTTCGCGAGCAATCCCATCTGCCGGCATAACTCGACAAATTGCGCGCAGACTTTTTTTATCGCCGGACCATTGTCCTTGCGGAAATCGGCAATCGTCTTGTGATCGGGAGCAAGCCGCGCCAGCAGCCAGATCACTTCGAGATTGCGCCCCGCCTCGCGCTCCAGCCGCCGGCTCGAATGAACTCGATTGAGGTAGCCGTAGATGTAGAGCTTCAGCAGCACGGACGGGTGATAGGCGGGACGTCCGGTCGCTGCCTGATCGACGCCTTCGAAGCCCAGATCGCGAAGATCCAGCGCATCAACGAAAACATCGACAGCGCGAACAGAATTGCTCCCATCGACCCAATCATCGAGGCATTCCGGCAACAACGCCGCTTGCCCACGAGACACCCCAGCAACGAAGCCTGCCATCGATTCCCCCACCACTTCAGTAGGAGATTCATAGCATAGCCTGGGATTTTACACAGTCTGGGTCAGAAGCGACTGCCGCCATCCGTGAGAATGCATGGTCGAGCATACACGGTCAGGCCCCATTAGCGGACAGTCCTTACCTAGCCAACCTGCTCCATTGCTACTTGGACCCCAACCATCGCGCGACTACCACCGATCTAGTAGGCCAGGGTTGCGGCGAGATCGCCGTCGTACTCATTCCCAGCCCTCAACAATGACTCAGCTAAGAGTGGCTTTGCCCTCATGCCCGCTATTTTTCCGGCTCGTCGCAACCGCCCAAAAGCACCGGAAGACTTCGCTCTGCGGAACCCCACGGGAACCCCGAGAATATAACGACCACGAACTAATCTGCTATGTCGCCTTTGTTTATTGGTGATCCCGGCAGGAATTGAACCTGCGACCTACAGTTTAGGAAACTGCCGCTCTATCCGGCTGAGCTACGGGACCACGCTACCGATTTAATCGGCTCGAACAGCACTGTGAAGCGCTAATCGCTCACGCCAGACCCGAACTGCGATTGCAACCAGAGCAGCAAGCTCCATGCCCTCATGTTCGTGTGGGTAACATGGCACATCTAAAGTTGCATGATTAATTCATTGCAACTAATGTGCAGATTTGCATCATACGCATCAATCTGCCGTGGAAACCACACCACCGGTCTTGCGACGAACCCAACTGCCGTCCAATTTGCAAACCCACTAAGCCAAATCTGAACCCAAACTTTCAGATTGCAGATGACGGCAGGGCCCGTTCGAACTCGAATGCAGCATGTAAAACCACACCAAGTTCGAACTCCAACTTTCCACGCACAGCCGACGTTCACAACTCTCGCCACGCCCCGCACCCAGCCATCTTCCCTAAGGCGCAACGAAAACAATCACACAAGAGAGAACGCTCATGCCCACGTTGCGCATCGAATTTGTTCCCATCCAAAAATTTGCGCTCGGTTGGTTCGGCTTCGACCACCTCCAACTCGTCTATGAACCCGACGAGATTCCCATGGTCCCCAATCCGCAAGATGATTGGTACATCCTCGAAGGCGATTCAGAATCGACCGATCACGGCGCCTTCTTGGGCGTCATCGGCGAAAGCGGCGACCTCACCATGTCGGTGGCAAATCTCGCGTCAGGCCAAGACCTGATCAACAAGATCGGCACCCCCAACGACCGGGGCAGCCGCATCCTCGCACCGAACACCGTGAGCGTCAGCAACGCCTGGATCGCAATGGCCAGTTACGGCGCAGAAATCCAGCTCAACGATTTCCCTTATCTGGCGTATGGCGCGCCCTACTCGCCTTACCCAACCTTCAACTCGTCGTCGGTCATCGCGTCTTTGCTGTGGCAGGTCGGCATCGACGTAAATCTCGTAATGCCGTACGGCGTCCGCGTCTCACCAGGAACATCGACGTTTCTGGGCACCGAACATAACGATGTGATGTCGATGCCGACCGCAAACTTCGACACGTTGGCTGGCGGTTACGGCAACGACGTCTTGAACGGAACCAACGTCTGGTATCGCGTCGATAAAATGTATGGAGGCGCTGGCAACGATATCTTCAACTGGTCTACCGGCTTCAACATCATCAATGGCGGTGACCCCGTCCTTGAACGCGACCAAGACGGCTACGACCGTGTCAATTACGAAGGCGCCGGCACAATCACGATTACAAACCGCAAGGGAAACATCCGCGGTCTCTCGCCAGACTACATCGTCACCTTCACCGGCCTGGGCAACGGCGGCGGCACCGACTGGCTATACTCCATCGAATCCATCCTGTGGGATTCACGCAGCGACACGCTCATTTTTGGCCCAGGCGTCACCGGTATTCCCGAAGACTTGAATATCGACATGGGCAACGAAAACTCGGCGGAGGGCGACACGGCCGACTTCAGCCAAGCTCAAAGCGGCATCGTTATGGAGGCCTGCGCTGAAGATCAGGTCCGCATCACCCTCGAAAACGGCGAAGGCAGCTCTCAAAGCTGGTGGATGTCGAATATGGAAACCGTCATCGGCTCAGAGCAAGACGACGAACTCCACCTCGATACCACCATCACCAGCGCCCAGGGAGGTGCTGGCGACGACCTCATCGACAGCCGCAACGTGACCCCGGGAACAGGCGCCAGCCCAGGCGGCTACGACGTCGAACTCAACGGCGGCATGGGACAGGACACGCTGATCGCAGGCGTGGGTCGAACGCTCGCCACGGGCGGCGGTGGCAGCGACATTTTCATCCTGGCCGCGCTGTCGGAAAACGGCCACCAGACCGAACTCATCATCGATGACGCCAGCGCCAGCGACAGACTTTTCGTGCCGTTGAACTTTTTCAACGGCTCAGTCGGCAGCGCCGAAAATTCTTTGCTCATGCCCATTCTTGGCGGCGTCGGTGACTGGTCCATCATGGACACATCCATCGCCGGGTCGTTTATCCATCAAACCACCGAGCAGTTTGTTGGAGATGACGAGACCGCTGGCATCATCCCATTCACCGGGGAGATCCTATTCTACCGTGATGGTAACGACCTGCTCATCAGCATTGTCCCCGGTCGTCCAGCCACCCGGATCATCGAGATCGAAGGTATTCCCACCTACACAGTCATCTACGCAGAACTCGACACCAGCCGCGAGACGTTCGTCCGGGTCCGCGACTTTCAACCCGGCATGCTCGGCATCACGTTCGAAAGCTGGATCATTGACGAAGAGTTCCGGTTCGACGCGCACGGCCTTGTTTATGCCGACTACACAAATCGGAACGAGATTGCCAACCGCGTCACCGCCGGCGGCAATTTCACAATGATCCTGCCGCCCAATCCCATCGGCCCGCCGCCTCCAACGCCCAGCGAGCAAAGCCGTGTTCAGATCGACGGCACGTCGACCAACGATACGATCGACCTGACCAACAACACGACCCCGCAAGTCGCCACCACCGCGCAAGTCCTCATCATGGTCGGTGATGGCAACGATACGGTTATCACGGGGGCGAGCGCCGACACGGTCCTAGGCGGCAACGGCAACGACATCATGACCACTGGCGCAGGCGAGGACATCCTTGATGGCGGGGCAGGCATAGACGTCATGTCGGGCGGCCGTGATGACGACACGTATCTCGTCGACAACGTCGGCGACATCATCATCGAAACAACACGGCAAGGCCGCGACACCGTCGTCTCGGCCATCAACTACGCGCTCGGGGCAAATCTGGAAGATCTGACCCTGACCGGCACGGCGTCCCAAGGCACCGGCAACGGTGGCCGCAACACCCTGATTGGAAACGATGCCGATAACGTGCTCGATGGCGGCGCGGGCGACGACACGCTTTAAGGGGGCAACGGCGACGACATCTTGATCGGCGGCACCGGCAACGACGCCTACGTCTACTTGGCAAGCACCGGCCACAAGACCATTATCGATACCGGCCCCAACTCCGACATCGACACGCTGGTCCTCGACGGCGGGATCGAGCCCGGTGACATTCGCGCCTATCGCCTCACCTCCGCGCCCAACGATCTGATGATCGGCTTCACCTTCGGCGGCTGGGTCAACCTCGTCGGCCAATTGACGGGATCTGGCGTCGAAGAAATCATGTTCAGCGATGGCACGATCTGGACCCGGGCCGATATCGACGCCTTGGCAGCTCCTCTGCTCGGCTTCCCACCGCCAGAGGCGATCGACGACGGCAACATTCTGATTTTTGGAACGCAGGCAACCATCCCGAGCCTCGCCGTTCTCGGCAACGACTACGCCTTCGATGGCAACCTTGCCATTATTGCAATCAATGACGTCTCCGCCGGATCAGTCACCCTCGACGCAAATGGCAACCTCGTCGTATCGGCCCCCGTGGGCTTCACCGGTTACCTGACCTTCAGCTACACCGTCCTCGATGGTCACGGTGAAATCGCAACGGCCACGGCCACCGTCTACGTCGACGACCCGCTTCCAGCCCCGGTAAACGCAGCTCCAACACCGGTCGCCGACACCATCGCCTCAAGCTATCGCAACACGGCCATCACGTTGAATGCAGCGACCCTACTGACCAACGACACCGACCCCGATGGCAACCCCCTCACCATCGTCTCCGTTGGCAATGCCTCCAATGGCCAAGTCACACAGCAGCCCGGCGGCGCAATCGTCTTTACCCCCACGACCGACTTCGTCGGAACGGCGTCCTTCACCTACACTGTCTCGGATGGCAATGGCGGCACTGCAACCGCAACCGTCACGATGACCATTCTCGCGCCGCCAGCCATTACGCTTCAGGGCACCAGTGGCAACGACACCCTGCTCGGTGGCGCAGGCGACGACACGCTCAACGGATTAGGCGGCCAAGACGTCATCAACGGCGGCCTGGGGTCCGATGCGATGAGCGGCGGCGACCAAAACGACGTCTACTATGTCGACCACATCGGCGACCAGGTCATCGAAACCAACGCCAACCAGACGTCCGGCGGGTTCGACATCGTCCACGCCACGATCGACTACACCCTCACAGCCAACGTCGAGCAGCTCGAACTCGAAGGGGCCGCCAGCCACGGCACCGGGAATGCCTTAAACAATGTGCTCTACGGCCTGAACGCAACCCAGCAGTTGTGGCTCGACGGCCGCGAGGGTGACGATGTGCTTTACGGCTCGCGTGTGGGTGCCAACACACTGATCGGCGGCACCGGCAAAGACACGCTCATTGCAGCTGGCGGCAGCAATACTTTGATCGGCGGCGACGGCAACGACACCTACATCATCACCGCAGTCACCGATCTCGTGATTGAAGACAACGCCAACCAGACGACCGGCGGGTTCGACATCGTACGCTCCACCGTCAACACAACCCTGACAGCCAACGTCGAACAACTGATGCTGGAGGGTGGCAGCGTCACAACGGGAACCGGCAACGATGGCAACAACGTCCTCCACGGTCTGGGTGCATCACAAGCGTTGACGCTCGACGGCGGGCTGGGCAACGACACGCTGTATGGCTCGCTGGCCGACGGCAACACGTTGATCGGCGGCGCGGGCGAAGACAAACTGTTCGCCCGCGGTAACGCGAACACGCTAGTCGGCGGCATCGGCAACGACAGCTACTATTCAGAAAGCGCGACCGATACCATCATCGAGGCCTCAGCGAGCGGCTTTGACACCCTGTACGTGAACTACGCCGTCTCGACGCTGGCAGCTAACGTCGAGCAGATGATCCTGCAAAACAACGCCGTCAGCGCCACCGCCAATAGCCTCGACAACTACATGTCATCGACCGCAACCCACGGCGTCACCATGGACGGCGGCGCGGGAAGCGACGTGATCAACGGCACGGCCTACGATGACATCCTAATCGGTGGCCTCGGCAACGACCAACTCGATCTCCGCAAAGGCGGCCAAGACACGCTCCGCTATGCCACCTCTGGCTTTGGCCGCGACACGGTCCTCGGCTTCGACGCGACCAGTGCGTCCACCCGCGATCTGATCGACCTGACAGGTCGCGGCTTTACGGCGACAAGTCTCGGCTCGTCCATCCTCGTGACGGCGTCGGGGTCCGACACCCTCATCACCATCGGCACCGACAGCATCCGCCTGACGGGCATCGCCTCGTCGCTCATCACCGCTGCAAGCTTCAGGTTTTAATCTCCGCTGAGGGCCGAACGATAAGGCGTGCCATTAAACACCAAGTTCGTCAGGGGGCCAGCGAACCGGTCCCCTGGCCATGTCGCTGCTATTGGGCGATTCAGCCAGGGTCGGCTCAATGCTTCGTCGCTTTCGAGCAGACTCTTCTGCTAACGTCCGCCTCAAGATGATCGCAACGCTTGAGACCCGATGCCCCTGCGAACCCTGCAATCAATCCTCATCGCTTTGACCCTGACCGCGCTTGCCGTGTTATCCAGCACGGCAACCCATGCCTGCACCCTGAAACCCGAACTCTCCCATGTGGTCGCCAAAGTCACGTCCGCCGACACGATAACGCTCGACGACGGCAGCGAAGTGGTCCTGATCGGCGCTCTTCCGCCAGTCAATCTCGACACAGCAACATCCGCTTGGCCGCCCGCCGAACTTTCGCGCAAAGCTCTCGAAAGACTGGTCAGCGGCCAGCCCGTCGGCCTCGCCTTCGCCGGCCGCCGCCGCGATCGCTACGGCCGCCATCTGGCCCACGTCTTTCTCGATCGCGATGGCCAACGCATCTGGGTCCAGGCCAATCTCATCGCCTCAGGCCACGCCCGCGCCTATGCGCTGCCCGGCAACACCGCTTGCCTGAACCACTTGCTCGACCACGAACGCTCCGCACGAACCGCCAAGTCGGGCCATTGGGCCACCGGCATCTTCCAGGATCGCGACGCCCATGCTTCGCGCTCGCTTGCGCGTTACCACGGCACCTTCCAGACCATCGAGGGCCGGATCGACCACATCGCAAAGGTCAACGGCCATCAAGTCCTCGACTTCAGTGCCGACCACCGCCAGGGTTTCAGTGTCTGGCTGCCGCCTCGCACCACAACCCGCGCAACGAATGCAACTCTCCCGAAGGAACTCACCGGTCAGCACGTCCGCGTCCGCGGCTGGATCGAGATGCGCCGCAGCCCGCGCTTGACCATCACCAGCCCAGCCGAAATAGAACACCTCGACTCCAACCCCACGCAGCAGATGTCAGGCGTTGATGAGGCCCCGTCAAAGCTTCCATCAGCTCCCACCGCAACCGCCATTCCTGGGCAGGCCGCCGCCAGCCAATCACCATGAGAGGCTCACTCAACCCCAAAAACAAAAAGCCCGGATGCGAACATCCGGGCCCTTGCTGGCCGATAGCTTAATGAACCAGACGGCTTATGCAGCCTTGATATCGGTATCCGTCACCTCAGCGCCTTCGGCGGCCAGACGGCGACCCTTCGCGCTCTTAGACAAGATTTCTACGATACGCTGAACCGCACCGCGCTCGTCCAACCGCTCGACCGCTGCCAGTTCGCGCGCCATCCGCTCAAGCGCGTTCTCATACAGCTGACGCTCAGAATACGACTGTTCTGGCTGTGCTTCCGAACGATAAAGGTCGCGGACCACTTCGGCGATCGAGATGAGGTCGCCCGAATTGATCTTGGCCACATATTCCTGCGCCCGGCGGCTCCACATCGTCCGTTTCACGCGGGCGCGCCCCTTGAGCGTTTCCATCGCCCGCTTCACAACGCTTTCCTCAGCGAGCTTGCGCATGCCGATGCTTGCGAGTTTGCCCGTTGGCACCCGCAAGGTAAGCTTCTCTTTCTCAAAGGTAATGACGAACAGTTCCAGCGACATGCCAGCGATTTCTTGTTCCTCGATACCCACAATCCGACCGACGCCATGGGCGGGATACACCACGAACTCATTGGTCTTAAAACCGTGACGCGCTGAAACGGGCTTTTTCTGAGCCGCCATCATGCCGCGCGCAGCCGCAGCTTTCTCGGCCAAAGCCTTCGGGCTGGCGGGGGGCGCGGCAACAACCGGCGCGGCGGGTACAGGCGCTGTAATCTTCTGATCGGCAGGTTTGCCCACAGCCGCCGGAACGGCACGCTGAACGGGGGCAGCAGCCGGAGCGGGCTTCGTCACCTGCGGCTTAACCTGGGGCTTAGACGCAGCTAACTTGGCGGCAGCGGCTTGGATCTTCGACGACGCAGACATCAGCTCTGGCTTTTTGGCACCCACAGTCGGTGGAGAAGCTTTTTTTGAAACTTCGGCCTTGACAGCTTTCTTCGGTGCGGCTTCCTTAGCTTTCACGGGAGCAGACTTTTTGGCCGACGCGGCGACTTTCGCTCCGATGGTCCGGGCTCCACTTGGTTTCATTGCTGTGGATTTCACGGGAGCGGGCGTCTTAGCCGTTGTCTTCTCTGCCTTCAGTGCCACTTTGACTTTCTGCTTCTGAGCCATCAGCGTCGTCTCACTCTCTTAATAAACGCAAGGATCGAATCGGCCGGCTGCCGACACGCACCCGATGTTCGTTGCCAAATACGAACACAGACTGGAACGCTCGCATAGGCGGTGGCATCACGAGAATGTCACCAGCACGTCGTCGAACGGTGTTGCTGCGCCCGCCGCGAAATCGCGCCAGATACAGCCATCAAAGTGCGAACGAAAACCAAAGACCATCAAAACGAACTGCCCCCGGCGCGATGAATCACGCCCAATGGCTCACGAGCCTTGTTCGTTCCTGCTTGTTCTAAGATTGTCCGCCGATTTTGATCACACCGGGAACATATCACAGTTTTCGACCGAAAAGAAGCGCAGCCCGCGACCACAGTCACGGCGACGTTAAGATCCATCGTTAGCGATTAGAGCAATTTTGATTGACAGAGACCCGGAAAATCGGGCCCTTGCGCCATGTCAATTATTAATCTCCCGTGCCGGGAGCGGATGAAAAATATTTTTCGTACTTCCCTTTTTCATCCTTGAAGGCGTCGGCGTCCGCGAGCCCAGGCTTCTTCGCCGTGATGTTTGGCCAAGCGCCTTCCGAAAATTTCCGGTTCACTTCGAGCCACTTCTCGATGTTGGGCTCGGTATCGGGCTTGATGGCCTCGGCCGGACACTCAGGTTCGCAAACGCCACAATCGATGCATTCATCAGGATTGATGACGAGCATGTTCTCGCCTTCGTAGAAGCAGTCCACTGGACAGACTTCCACGCAATCCGTGTACTTGCACATAATGCACTTATCATTGACGATATACGTCATGGCGATCTGTTCCATTCTCTTCGGCCCGCAGGCCCAGCCGTACTTAACGTGATCCGCGCTGCCGGGCGCGTAACGGGTTGTCGCAGGACAAAAAACAATCCCGCGCGACACAAATACAACGTCGGCGACGACTCAGCTATCAGAGTCTGACCGATATCTGAACCGATCGATCTCGCGCCGTTCCCGTTTGGTTGGACGCCCACTTCCCGGCTCGCGTCGCGCGTCTGGCAGGCCGAGCATGGCGGCTGCCTCTCCCGCTGACGAATCGGCTTTCGGCGGGGGCGGAGGCGACAAATCCTCAAACAACCCGGCAGCGATGTCGGCACTACCGCGCCGCTGGGCGATCGCCACGACGCGCAGCACCCGCATCCGCTGGCGCATGACGATCGTCACGGTGTCGCCGACCTTCACGCTGTGGGCAGGCTTGGCAACCTTTGCCCCGTTGACCCGCACTTTCCCTTCGGTCACGAGCGTCGCCGAAAGCGTCCGCGACTTCGCGACCCGCGCAAACCACAGCCATTTGTCGAGCCGCTGATCACCAGCGTCCTGTCCTGGTACCGCGACCTTGTCGCCCGTCTCGGCCATAAGCGTTGTCCCTGCCTCCGCAAGCCGCAAACAGACCAGATCCTTGGGCAAACCAGCCCCAGATTGGCCCGAGCGCTGCCAATAGATCACATCGGCCAGCCAGCCATCATCAGGTTGAATTCTTCTCCTTACCGCGACCCGCAAGTTGCTCGCGTAACGCGCTCAGCGCTGCAAACGGGCTATCGGGATCGGCCGACTTTTTCGAAGGCGACGCCGAGATGACCTTGGGCCCTCGGTTGGTGTCGCGATCGCGGTTGCCTTGCGGACGGTTGCCGCGATCGCCTCGGCTTTCGGGGCGACCGCCGCCGCTTTCGCTGGGCCGACCACCGCCAGCACCAGCCCGTGCAGCCGCAGGCGCATCGCTGGTACGATCCGGTCCACGTCCGCCGCGATCACCACCGTGCCGATTGCGATCGCCGCTGCCACCGCCGCGGTCGTTACGCCCGCCGCGATCACGCCGTGGCTCACCGCCCTCGCGCTTCATCTCGCCGTCGACCGGCGCTCCAGCAACTGCGGCAACACCGGGCGCACCAGCTGGCACCTCTGCCGTGACCGGACGGCGATACCGCGAACGGTCGCGATTTCCGCTACCCTCGCGGGCCTCTCGCGTCGGACGGTCGCCACGGCCATGATGATGGGGACGCCGCGGCCGCCACACGTCTTCGTACTTCGGCTCCTCGGGCACGGCAGCAGCCTTTGCAGCGTCTTCCCCGCTTGCAACGTCCACCGGTGCAGCTGTAGGTGCAGCCTCACCAGCCGTTTCAGCATCCGCACCAACCGCGTCCGCCGTAACATCGGTCGGCGGCACCGCGTCTTGCACAGGCGCTGCCACGACGTCGGCCACACCAGGCTCGATCGGCGCTTCGCCGGTACCCGGCTCTGCCGCAGGGATTACCTCAGCCACAGCCTCAGCGGTCGTCTCAGCCCCTGCATCCGTCGGAGCCGCAACATCGACCACCACTGCCAAAGGAACCGCCACCACAACCGGGACCGGCTTCACGATCCGCTTCTCGCTGACGAACCCGAGCGATCGCAGCACCGCCGACAGTTCCTCTGGCGAACAGCCCAGAATGGACATCATCTCGGGCAGCACCGTGAACCCGCCTTCGCCGGTCGATCCGCGCGGCGGCGTCTGAGCGACCCCACCCGCCTCCTTGTTCTGACGCCACGCCAGCAATGGCCGGATCAGGTCAGCCAACCGCTCCAGAATGTCGAGCCGCACAGCACGCGGTCCACATAGGTGGTATCCTGCTGCCCGGTAATAAGCGTCCGGTATCGTCGCATCGGCCGCAACCGACGTCAGACCCGCGCGCGGCGGTTCCGGAAGCGCGTCCTTCGACAGCCCATTGGCACCTGCATTCTTGATGCACCACAGCGACAACGCCAGGTCAGCTGCCGCCGGCTTCAGTAACGGCGGGAAGAAAATGTTGAACGCCCCAAACCGCACGCCATACTTGCGCAACTGAGCCCGTGCTGGCTGATCGAGCGACTTGATCTCGTCGGCCACCGTATCGCGCTTCAGAATACCGAAATTTTCCCGCAGCCGGAACGCGATGCCCTTGGCGAGCCCGCTGACGTCTTCCGCCTTCGCCAGATCGACCAGCGCCTTCAGCTTGTCGTTCGTCATTTCGACGATCCACGCATCAAGCCGCGCCTGCAGCTTCTCGCGGTCGCCAGCAGCCAGCGTGTCGTCAACCAGCAGATTGAATGTTGGCCTCAGCGGATCGTCACTGGCGACAACTTCGGCAATCTCCTCGTTGCGCCACAACAACTGACCCTTGCGCGTCAGCTTGAAAGCATCCGCCTTCGCCGCCACGACGCGCCGCGTCCGCATACCCAGTTCGCGCGACACCACCTGCGCTGCAGCACTCCGCGCAGCCTTCTGATTCACGCCCTCAACCGTCGGAGCATCGGCAATGAACCGGAACCCCTTGAGACGGCCCACGTAATGGCTCTCGACATTGATCGCCCCATCGTCCGCGATGTCGGCGGTCAACTCGTCCTTTTCGCGCATACCTTTGACGAGTGCCGACGTCCGCTTATCGACAAACCGTTGCGTCAACTGCTCATGCAGCGCATCCGACAACTGATCCTCGATCGCGCGCGTCCGCGCCTGCCAATGCGACGGGTCTTTGAGCCATTTCGCGCGGTTCGACACGAACGTCCACGTCCGGATATGCGCAAGCCGGTTCGACAGCGTATCGATGTCCCCGTCCGTCCGGTCGGAGAATTCGACCTGTTTGGCAAACCAATCGTCGGGGATGCGCTCATCGCCCGTGCGCAGGAACTTATAAAGCTGGCCGACCATCTCGGAATGGTTGGTTGCCGAAATCTTGCGATAATCCGGGATCTGGCACACATCCCACAACAGATCGACCGCGATCCGGCTATTGGCCAGCGGCGCAAGATCAGGGTCGCCCGCAACCGCCTCAAGGGCCGCCACGTCGTCGGCCATCCGTGCCCGGGCAAGACGCGGATTGTTCGGGATCTCGCGGAGGCTTTCGCGCAGCGAAAACAGCGTCGAGAAATCGATCTGCCGGTTGCGCCACTGCAAGGTCCGGATCGGTTCGAACGTGTGCGATTCCAACCGCTCAACCAATTCGGCGTCCATCGGCTCGGCACCGCCCGTCACCCCGAACGTACCATCGTTCATGTGACGACCCGCACGGCCCGCAATCTGCGCGATTTCACCCGGCGTCAGGTCGCGGTGGTTCTGCCCGTCGAATTTGCGCAAGCTCGACAGCGCCACATGATCGAGATCGAGGTTGAGCCCCATTCCGATCGCATCCGTCGCAACGATATAGTCGACATCGCCAGACTGATAGAGTGCCACCTGCGCGTTGCGCGTGCGCGGCGACAGCGCCCCGATCACAACCGCAGCCCCACCCTGCTGACGCCGGATCAACTCGGCAATCGCGTACACTTCAGAAGCCGAAAATGCGACAATCGCCGATCGCTTGGGCAACCGGGTCAGCTTCTTCTGCCCCGCATATGTGAGCTTGGACAACCGTGGCCGCGTTATGAAATTCGCACCCGGCACGAGATCGGTGATAGCGTCCCGCATCGTGCCAGCGCCCAGCAGCAACGTCTCCTGCCGCCCGCGCGCATGAAGCAGCCGGTCGGTAAACACATGTCCGCGCTCGGGGTCCGCCGCCAGCTGAACTTCATCGATCGCGAGAAAATCGACCGTCACGTCGCGCGGCATCGCCTCGACCGTGCACACCCAATAGCGCGCCGACTCGGGCTTGATCTTTTCCTCGCCCGTAATGAGCGCCACATTGCCGATCCCGACCCGCGCGGCGACCTTATCGTAGACTTCCCGCGCGAGGAGCCGCAACGGCAGTCCGATCATCCCGCTTTCATGACCAAGCATGCGCTCGATCGCGAGATGGGTTTTGCCCGTATTCGTCGGACCCAGAACCGCGGTGACATTGCGGATGCGGGTATCTGATTCAGTGCCCATGATAGGGTCGGTCTCCAAGGCGTCTGAAAGGTCTCAGCGCTGGTTTGGTCGGCGTCCCCAACGGCATTGCATTGAGGACGTGCGAGATCAAGGGGCTTCATAAAGCCGAATGCGGCCTCCGTCGCCTTTTTTCTCCCACTTCAATCCCCGCCCGGTGCTCCACGTGGATTCCGCTCCGGCTAGGGCGAAGGAATTTCACCTTCCCCTCCCCCTTGCGGGAGGGGAAGGGTGGGGGTCGCTCAGCGCTCAACAGTGACAGGATTGCACCAACACTGCGCGCGCGTTTCGCGAGCCAAAACTACTCCGTCAAAGCGTACCGCTGCGTACCCGCCGTCACGTCGATGCGATCAATGACCATCGACCCGGTCCCCCACCCCGTCGGCACCACGACCGAGTGAGGAATGAGAACCTCTGAATTCGGCAGCTTGCGTAACGTCACCTCAGCATCCCGGTTCGCCGCGTAAGTTTTCGAAGCCTCATTATTCTTATGCCCGGCAATCGGCTCATACATCGCCCGGCAAACGTACCCGACTGACGACGGAACCCCGGACTTGGACGCGGGGATATGCGCTTTCCGCTTGGCCGAAAACACGATGTCGAACCGCTGCTTACCGTCAAACACCCGCACCCGCCGGTCGCACGGATCAGCTTTACCGCCCATCGTCAGCGCCATGATTGCCGACAGCGGATCAATCACGCCAACCTTGTGCGCGTCCGTAATCTTGATCATCTCCGGATTGTCCGATGGCGGCGGCTCGACCGATTGATTGACAACCTTACGCGCGGCAAACCCGAGTTTGATCGCGCCGCCTTTCTTGTTTTTAGCCCAGTCGAACGCATAGGACTTAGGCGCTGGCTCTGCCCCTTCGACGACGCCCGCGACATTCGACGTCCCCGTCCACTTGATCGCCCCAAACAGCACCGAAACCTCGCCCCGGCTATCGAGCGTGTAGGCCTGCCCCGCCATCTTCGACGTGAAATGGATTTTGCCGACGCCAACCCCGTTGAACTTAAGCTTGTAATGCGCCTCCACCGTCGATGGCCACGTTTCCTTGAGTTGCGTCCCCTTGGCTAACGCGTCGCCAGCCTGCGCGGCCCCCACGGACGCCGCTATCAGTGCAATCCCGCCGATCAACGTCCGCTTGTATCCAGCCATTAAATCCGCTCCAGGCCAAACGCCTCAAAACCAAGCGTTCGGCCCTATCCACCCAATACGTCAACACTGCGGCACGGCACGAGCCCGACGGCTCGGACAAAACGTGTTCGGTGAGGCATTCGTGTCGCACAATCAATCGGTTCTCGATTGAACATCACGGCGCGTCGGCGACATCGAAGGTGGCGGGATCAAGCCCAAGAACTTGGCATATTCGAATGACCGCCCTGCGCTCCTCAGCATCAAACCCGCCGTCGGCTGCTGCAATAGAGCAACATGTTTTGACCAGCAAAGCAGGATAGCGTGATGCGCCCCTGACACGAGCGACGGACTTCAAAGCGGTTTCTTCTCCGCTCACCGGATCGGATGCGAAACGCGCCGTGAGGGTTTCGAACGACACAATAACATCGTCTATGCCGAAAACGGCGATCGGCTCGAACCCCCGAATGAGGCTGATCATCCGGTCGCGCTCTTCATCTGTGACCCACCCGTCGGCGTAAGCGACGAGGGCGCACCCGGCGACGATGCCCTCCATCAAATGTTCGTTTTCGGCTTGCTTGATCTCGTCGTTGAAATCGTTCCATGACTGCTTGGTAAATCGGCCAAGGGCACTTCGGTAAGGCATTGTTGACCTCGATCTTAAGGGTTGAATCATAGGCGATGGCTGGGGCGGGAGGCTCGCTCAGTCAAAGATATCGAAGATGCTCGAACGCTTCTTTTTGCGGTGATAATCGTCGTCGCGGTCGTCCCAGTCGCGGCGCTCCTGCGGACGTTGTGGCGGCTGTTGACGCGGCTGCTGGATAAAGCCGGTTTGCGTCGGCGCTCGGGTGCTGCTTGCCGCATCGCCCGCCATGTCTTGACGCGCTGTTGCCAGCATTTTCTCAAGCTCACCACGATCGAGCCAAACCCCTCGGCAGGTCGGGCAAATGTCGAATTCAACGCCCGATCGCTGCACCGTTTGCATGGCACCATTGTCGTTTGGGCAAAGTAGTAAGGGCATCAGTATATTCCTTTCAATTCAGGATTATTCGATACTCGGGTCCGCCAGAGCGAATAGACCACACCAACCGTCAGAATAACGAAGGTGCCACCGAGCGACCAAGCGGCGGGAAACTTCTCGAGTCCCAGTAGATCGGCAACGAAAATCTTGGAGCCGATAAAGATCAGCAACACGGCCAAAGCCTGCTTGAGATAAGCAAACCGATGCAGGATCGCGTCCAACGCGAAATAGAGGGCGCGCAAACCGAGGATTGCAAAAATGTTGGACGTATAAACGAGATAAGGGTCGGTTGTGATCGCGAAGATGGCCGGCACCGAATCGACGGCGAAAATCACGTCTGCAATCTCGATCAGGATTAGCGCAAGCGCCAACGGCGTCATGAAGCGCACCATCTGGCCAGTCTTCGGGTCCGGCAGCGTGACGATAAATCGTTCGCCGTGCAGGTCGTCGGTAACGCGGAAGCGCCGGCGAATGAACTTGAGGACGACGTTTTCCGAAAGGTCGGTTTTTTTGTCCGTCAGCCATAGCATCTTGACGCCCGTCAAGATCAAGAAGGCGGCAAAGACATAGAGGACCCAGGAAAACTCAGACACCAGCGTCGCGCCAACGCCGATCATGACCGCGCGCAAAGCGATAACGCCCAGAATGCCCCAGAACAGCACGCGATGCTGATACTGCCGGGGAATGGCGAAAAAACCAAAGATCAATGCGATAACGAAGACGTTGTCGAGCGCTAAGCTTTTCTCGACCACAAACCCAGTGAGATACTGAATCCCTGCCGTATCACCCAGTTGCCACCAGACAATGCCTCCAAAGCCGACACCGATCGCGAGATAGCCGGCCGACAGCAATAGGCTTTCCCGAACGCCGATTTCGCGCTGTGTGCGATGCAAGACGCCAAGGTCGAAAGCAAGGAGAAGACTGACGATGGCAAAGAAGCCTAGCCACATCCAGGCGGGCTTGCTGAGCCATTCAATAAAAAGAAAATCCACGTGCCGCCTCCGGTTAGGAGTTCGGCTCAATCCCGGCAGGCTAAAGCATAACGGACCCGGGCATCGAGCAAACTCGATGCGGTCCGACATCGCGACCATTACGGTCGCCAGAGGGGCCCGGCCCGCGACAGGAGAGTTGGGCGCGCAGCCCCATGGCTTCAAGGGGGCGATGTCCAGGAAAAGTAAAAGCCAATGCCATAAAGAAATAAGAAGACCCGTTGAGCAGCACAGCGATCCAGAGATTATGGTCCGCAAGATGCCTGACACCCGGTAGTGTATCAGTTTGAAATCCGACCAATCTTGACAGGGGGGCGCCAGCATCCTAGCTCGTGCTATGCTTAGCGCGAAGCGGGAGCATCTATGAGTTACTACGTCTCCCACATGACCCCGATTAAGCGCGCACGCGTCCATAGGGGATCGTGCGTGCATTGTCGCGACGGACTGGGACAAGTTGGACAGCACAGAAACGACTCTGGGAACACGGGTTGGTCAGCGCAGTTTGCGACCTATTCGGAGGCTGACGCCTATATGAGGAAGGACTTTGCCGCTTTCACAGATGTGGGTACATGCGGCCACTGCAAGCCGGGAGGTGAGCAATGCCTAAAGGCCCCAATGGTGAGAAGCGCCCCGCCAACGTGATCGGCAACGCCGTCAAGGTCATAAGGATCACCCTGCCCCCGATCCACCCTTCCTTGACACCACTGTGCTTTTCCCGCATACACTCCGCCTAAACCATGGCCCTGTTCATCAGAGCCACCGCTTTGCACATGGCCATCCCTCACGGGACATGCCGGGAGGCAAGGGGGTCAACGTCCGCCAGCGAGTGTCGCTGCCGGGCGCAAATTGCGTTGTGACCTTGACGCTTGCAGACCGCCCCACTTCACTTGGCGGCCAGCAAGCATCAATGCCCCTACCGCGAACTTTGCTGGCCGCAAGCAGCCAAGGGCTGCCCGCGCCGGTGCGCCGGACTCAAATGTTGCGCCACTTGGCGAAACATTTGAAAGAAAGAGAGAAACATGACGCTGAAAATTTGGGGCCGCGCAACGTCCGTGAACGTCCAGAAGGTCATGTGGGCCGCCGATGAGATCGGCGTCATGCGCCATCGGATCGACGCAGGCGGTGCCTTCGGCGGCCTCGACGCTGAAGACTTCATCGCCATGAACCCCAACCGGCTCGTCCCGGTGATGGACGACGGCGGCTTCATCTTGTTTGAAAGCAACGCCATCGTCCGCTACCTTGCAAGCACCTACGGACGCGGTGGCTTTCGTCCCACCGACCGCAAAGAAATCGCCCGCGCCGATCAATGGATGGAGTGGGGCCAGACCTCTCTCTATGCCGACATCATCAGCACCTGTTTCATCGGCTTGATCCGCACGCTCGCCGCAGACCGCGATACCAAGGCCGTCACGGCAGCGAGCCTTCGCGCTGGCCAAAAGCTCGCCATTCTCGACGCCCACCTCGCAACCCGAAAGTTCATCGGCGGCGCGACTTTGACGCTTGCCGACGTCCCTGCTGGCGTCCTGATGTACCGCTACTTCACGCTCCCCATCGAGCGCCCCAGCCTGCCCAACGTCGAGGCTTGGTATGCCCGCCTGACTGAGCGCGCGCCCTACCGCAACAACGTGATGATTGACTACGCGAACCTTAAGGTCGCGGGCGCATGATGGATAAGGACTGACCCCCCATGTTCAACACGTTATCCGACCGGCTGAATGGCGTCCTCGATAAGCTGCGTGGACGTGGCGCACTCACTGAAAGCGACGTCTCCGAAGCCATGCGCGAAGTCCGCCGCGCGCTGCTCGAAGCCGACGTCGCTCTCGATGTCGTCCGCGACTTCACCGAAAAGGTGAAGGCAAAGGCCGTCGGCCAGGACGTCGTCCGCTCGGTCAAGCCGGGCCAGATGGTCATCAAGATCGTCAACGACGAACTGATCGCCATGCTGGGCTCGACCGCCGACCCGATCGACCTCGCAGCAGCCCCCCCGGTCGGCATTTTGATGGTCGGCCTTCAAGGCTCTGGCAAAACCACCACCACCGCCAAGATCGCCTACCGCCTGACGAACCGCGACCGCCGTAAAGTCCTCATGGCGTCCCTCGACACCCGTCGCCCGGCAGCCCAAGAACAGCTCCGCATACTTGGCGAACAAACCGGCGTCGCAACGCTTCCCATTATCGCTGGCCAAACCCCGGTCCAGATCGCCCGCCGCGCCCAGGACGCTGCCAAACTCGGCGCGTACGATGTCGTCATCTTCGACACCGCTGGCCGCGTCACCGTCGACGAAGAGTTGATGGACGAGGTCGTCGAGGTCCGCCGTCTCGTCAACCCCCACGAAGTCCTCCTCGTCGCTGACGCACTCACCGGCCAGGATGCCGTCGCCACCGCGAAGGCCTTCGATAGCCGCGTCGGCATCACCGGCATCGTCTTGACCCGCGCAGACGGCGACGGCCGAGGTGGCGCAGCGCTGTCCATGCGCGCCGTCACCGGCAAGCCGATCAAGTTGCTCGGCGTCGGCGAAAAATGGGATGCGCTGGAAGATTTCGACCCCTCCCGGATCGCGGGCCGCATCCTCGGCATGGGCGACATTGTCGGCCTCGTCGAAAAAGCCGCCCAAACGATTGACGTCGAAAAGGCCCAGAAGATTGCCGAGAAGATGCAGAAGGGCATCTTCGACCTCGACGATTTGGCCGACCAGATCAAGCAGATGCAGCGTATGGGCGGCATGGGCGGCGTGATGGGCATGATGCCCGGCATGGGCAAGATGAAAGACCAGCTCGCCGAGTCTGGGATGGACGACAAGATGCTGAAGCGCCAGCACGCCATCATCACCTCGATGACCGCCAAGGAGCGTCGCAACCCCAAGGTCCTGGACGCACGCCGCAAACGCCGCATTGCCGCCGGTTCTGGCACCCGGGTCGAAGAAATCAACCGCCTCCTCAAGCAGCATCGGCAGATGGCCGACATGATGAAGATGATGGGCAAAAACCCGTCGATGCTGAAGAAGATGGCGGGCGCGATGGGCATGGGCGGCCCCGGCATGGGTGGTGGCGCCCCCAGCGAAGCCGAAATGGCCAAGATGCAGGCCGAATTAGCCAAGCTCGACCCAAAGGCGCTGGATCAGTTGCCCGACGAAGTGAAGGCGATGATTGCAACCAAACCCGGCGGCGCGCCCGCCTCTGCACCGAAATTACCGGGCCTCCCAGGGCTCGGCGGAGGCTTGCCCGGATTGGGCGGCGGCCTCCCAAAGTTTCCCGGCCTGTTCGGGAAAAAGAAGTAACAGCCAACCAACGATCCGCCGCGAGCGGCGATCAAACACATCAACCTAGGAGAACGTGAATGTCCGTGAAAATGCGCCTCGCCCGTGGCGGCGCCAAGAAGAAGCCTTACTACTACATCGTTATCACGCCCGCCACGACCCCGCGCGACGGCCGCTACATCGAGCAGATCGGCACCTTCGACCCGATGCTCAAGAAGGACGACCCAAACCGCGTGAAGCTCGACCTTGAGCGCGCGAAGTATTGGCTCGGCGTCGGCGCACAGCCCACCGACCGCGTGGCCCGCTTCCTGGATGCGAACGGCCTGATGAAGCGCGTCGCCTCCAACAACCCCGAAAAGATGAAGCCTAAGAAGAAGGCCGTCGAACGCGCCGCCGCCAAGGAAAAAGCCGCAGCCGAACGCAAAGCCGCAGCAGACGCCCCCGCCGCTGAGTAACGCTCCACTTTCCTCTCCCGGTACGGGAGAGGATGTCCAAAGGACAGGTGAGGGATAGGATTACAAGCTCAACAGTAGCATTTGATCCAAGTCCCTCATCCGCCCCTGCGGAACACCTTTTCCCCTTCCGGAAGAAGAAAGTGACGCCCCCATAACACCGAAAAGTCAGGGGTGGAGGGGACGAGCATGCCCTTGGCGAAGGCCGTCGGTCCCTAACCCTTCCGTCACATCACTCCCAGCCAAACTTGAACGTCCACACCAGCGCCGACACCGTCCCGGCCAATACCAGCGCGCCCATCGCCGTCAGCCAAAGCGTCATGTCGCTCACGCACTGCGGAATGACGGGATGCTCGCGCTCGACATTCAGCACGATGACATTCGGCTTATCGAAATAGATGTGCGGCTTGAAATCGAGCCGACAACTCGCCGTATTAACACGCCAGATGCGATCGTCCGCCCACGACCCGGCATCCGTCACCGTCCGCAACTCATACCAACTGCTGCACGTCCGTGTCCCCTTCTCACAGCGCTCGACCGCCCCCGGCGAAGCAAGCTCGGCCTGCACCGTCCGCCCCGACGACAACACCGCATGATCGCGCGCGACCACGGTGACTTTTGGCATCTCGAACAATAATGCAAACACGCCCGTGACGATCAAAACACTCAAAACGTAACGCATCTCCCCCCCATGATCGCTGCCTCTCGGCATCAAAGTCGTATCACGACGAAGAGTCAGAGGTCGAGGTGACTGGTCCCCTCGCCCGCCTTTCAAGGGTAGATTGGGTCAAGCTGCTCTTGCAGCGCGACCCAATCTACGCTCCAGGCACCACCCGTCCCCACCCCGGCGACCGGGCCAAATCCTCTGCAGTGTCCACATCGTCGAGTGTCGCAACCATCGCCACGGACCCGCGCACATTCGCCACCGTATCGGCCAGCGCATGCTCGCTCGACCATCGCACGCCATCGAACGGTACGGCCATTCGCGCTCGCCAATCCAGCCCCACGAGCCAATACCCGCCATCGGTCGCCGGACCAAACACCGCCCGATGCCCCCTGAGAGCGTCAAACGCATCCGCCACGTGCACGGCCCGCACGCCCGGACAATCGCTCCCGATAATCACCACAGGTCCCGGCGGCAGCGTCTCAAACACGTAGCCCATCCGCGCGCCCAAATCACCCCGTCCCTGGCCCACAAGACGCAGCCCGCGCGGCCAGGGTCCAGCCCCCTCCGGCGTCACCGCAAGCCACGTCGTCCATCGCGGGTCGCACGAAAGCCGTGCCGCCAAAACCGCCAACCGCGCTCGCGAAAACCGCACGGCCTGAACGTCGCCGACGCCCGCCGCCAGCCGGCGCTTGCCCCGTCCCGCCTGCGGAAACCGGGCAAAAATCACAAGATGTCGCTCCAGCAATCCTGAACGAGCCCTCATGCCCCATAAACCCGCTGAATGATGCGCGGTGGCACGCCAACAAAATAGAGCGCGAGGCACATGACATTGCGCGCGCTCCGCATCATCCACCCGTCCCGCCGCCACTTATCCGCACTCGTCACCGCACGGACCGGCAGTACCACCAGCCGGGACCGCCCGATGCGTCTGACGAGGTCGACATCCTCCATCAGAACCAAAGGCTGATACCCGCCAAGCTCGTCATAAAGCGTTCGCGACATCAGCAGTCCCTGATCGCCGTACGGCAGACCGAGCACGCGCCCGCGCCAGGCGACCATCCGTTCTAACCGCCGCGCCTGAGGCGACCCATCATCGAGCGCAAACCGAAACACCGCCGCCCGTCTCAGGTTGGTTGGATCGGCCATAAACGCCGCGCACGCGTCCCGCCAGTTCGGCTCCAACACGGTATCGGCATGGAGGAACAGCATCCACTCGGTCCGTGCCGCATCCGCCCCGGCCCGCAATTGCCCGCCCCGTCCGCGCATACCGACCACGACAACGGCCCCGTAGTCCCGAGCGATGGCAACCGTCTCATCGCGCGACCCGCCATCGACCACCACCAAGGCGTCGGCCTGCGCGACCGCATCGAGACACCTTGGCAAACAACTCGCAGCATCCAGCGCCGGAACAATGACGCTGACGCCCGTCATTGCGACCGCTCACGCCACCGCCGGATGGCGATTGGCAGCAACGAAAGCAGCCCCATGCCGACCAATGCTGCCAGCAGCGTTGGGTTCAACACGCTCTTCAAGCTGACCTCTTCGCCGCGATCAAACACAGCACCAAGGCCTGCCCCAAACAGCGAGAAGATCGTCGTGCCGGGAATGATCCCGATGGCTGTTGCAATCACATAAGGCGTCAGCTTCATGCCCAGCAACGCCGGCGCGAGATTGACAACCCAGAACGGAAACGCAGGCACCAGACGCAAGAACAGCAGATAGTTGAACGCATCTTTCGAAAACCCGTCCGCCATCGAGGCCAGAAACGGCCCCGCTTTGTCCCGCAGGGTATCCCCAAACGCCGACCGCGCAATCACAAACAAGGCGGTCGCCCCAATCGTCGCGCCAAGGATCGCCAGGATCGCCCCCCACGGCACACCGAACAACAGTCCGCCCGCCAGCGTCAAAACCACACCGGCTGGCAACGAAAGCGCAACGACAATCGTATACAGCGCCACATAAATGGCCCCGGCTGTCACGCTATTGGCCGCCACATAGGCCGACAGCGCCGCCCGATTATCGCGCAAGGCGTCGAGCGTCAGATACTTGTGCAGCCCGAGCGCATAAGCGCCACCGACGGCAGCAATCAAAACAATCAATGGCAACCAGCGTTTGAACGTCATCCGAAAATCCTCAAAAAGCGCACGACAGATTTGGTCCGAGCTGAAAACAGCGTCGGCGTATAATAGCTACCAGCGGCGCGCTTGCTGATCTCCGACAGCGTCGGATACGGCGCGATAAGGCTCGCCATAACGCCAATCTTCAGCCCCTGCGAAATCGCCAGCACCCACGGCAGGATCAGTTCGCCCGCGTGCGCGCCAACGATGGTGGCACCCAAAATCTTGCCACCCTTGCCAACGATCACCTTGCAGAACCCGTCGGTTTCGGCGTCCGCTTGCGCCCGGTCATTGCCAGCGAACTCAGCGCGCAGCACCGTGATCTTGTCGCCATGGGCTGCCCGCGCCTTCGCTTCGTTCAAGCCGACGTGGGCAAGTTCTGGATCGGTGTAGGTCACCCACGGCATCGCGGCGGGCTCAGCCTTGGCTGGAATCCGGAACAGAATGTTGCGGATGATAATCCCCGCGTGATACCCCGCCAGATGCGTGAACTGCAGTCCTCCGGCCACATCGCCAGCCGCATAAACGCGGCTGTTCGACGACCGCAACCGCGCATCGACCTTGATTCCGCGCGGTGTGAAATCGATCCCAGCCGCCTCAAGCCCAAGCCCTTCGACGTTGGGCCGACGTCCAGCCGCCACCAGCAAATGCGACCCCGCCACGATGGTCTCGCCGCCATCGGCACCCGCCAACACAACGCCGACACCATCGGCATGCGCCTCAACGCGGGCAATTTTGATCCCCTCGCGCACGTCCACACCCTCGGCACCAAATCGCCGACGCACCACCTCGACCGCCTCGGGATCGTCGTTGGGCATCATCCGCCCGAGATCGAGCACCGTCACCTTCGCGCCCAAACGCCGGTGCGCCTGCGCCATCTCGCACCCAATCGGACCGGCCCCGATAATGATCAGATGCGCGGGCAAAACCGTGTTTTCAAACACGCTCTCGTTAGTGAAAAACGCAACGTCCTTGAGCCCCGGGATCGGCGGCACGGCAGCCCGGCTGCCCGTCGCAATCACGAACCGCCGCGCCTTGATGGTCTGCCCGCCGGCCTCCACGGTCTGTGGCCCGGTAAACGTCGCCCGCGCATTGATGACGGTACAGCCAAGTCCGGTGAACCGTTCAACCGAGTCGTGCGGCGCGATCCCCGCAATAACCCGATGCACATGATCATGCACCGCTTTGAAATCGACCACCGGAACGCCCAGGTTCACGCCGAGCTTACCCGACGCCCGGGCGACCTTGGCGACTTTCGCCGCGGCCAGCAGCGACTTGGACGGAACGCACCCCGTATTGAGGCAATCCCCACCCATTTTCCCAGCTTCGATTAAAACGACTTTTGCGCCCATCTGTGCAGCACCCGCCGCGACCGACAGACCCGCCGACCCCGCCCCGATAATACAAATGTCTGCTTCGATCACTGTGCTCATGCTGATGAACTCCAAAACGTAAAAAAATGCGCGGTTCCAGGATCGCCCACGCCCAACTGAAAAGGACTGGGACGAGAATTAGGTACATGGTCGACGTGTAAGGGGTAGAAACTATCGCGCACTACACGATGCCCCGCCCAGCACACAGAACTTGGCGCAATGGCGATGGTTGAGCGCCACCGGACGCGCCGCCTCCGAAAGCGTCGCCCCCATCTCGAAATCCGCCGCATAAGGCAGCAGCGTGCACGACACGACCGCGGGCACCGTCGCCCCCCGCCTCTTCACGACCATCCGTGACGACGCGCACATCATGTCTTCGGGCCGCAATCGGAGAATGTTCCAGCATCCGTGAGAAATTTCTGGCACGTCCGCCGCGTCGTCCATCTCTGGAAACAACACCAGCCGCGCCGGGTCGTGCATATCGAGCCGCACGTCCAGAGCGCCAAACACCCGGCCATAACCGTCGCGCAAGTCCTGCTCGGTCTCGCCCCACAGCTTCCGGCCGGCCAGCGACAAGTCAAAGCCAGCACCTGCAAGCCAGACAATGCCATCGATCGCTGGCTGCCACGTCCGCACGCCCCGGACGGCCTCATGCTTGTCGGCTTCATAGTGATCAATCGACACGCGCACGGAAATTTCGCCGGGAAACCGCGTGTTCAATTCCGCAAACGCCGCCTGCTTATGCTGCATGGGCTTCATCGCATTCGTCAGTACCAAGACCCTGAACCCGCGTCCCAGCGCATCTTCCACCATGCCAAGAAAATCCGGGTTCATAAACGGCTCACCGCCGGTAAACCCAATCTCGCCTGGCACGACCGCAGCCGCCTGGGCCTGATCCAAAAACCCAGCCACCTCGGCGCGCGTCAGATAGGTGAGCGCGTCGTTCTTGGGCGAACTCTCGATGTAGCAATTCGTGCAAGCGATGTTGCACAGCGTCCCGGTGTTAAACCACAGCGTCGAGAGTCCCGAAAACGGCACGACGGCCCGCCGCTCCCCCTTGGCCGTGACAGCCGGATCGCTGAATTTCGCCGGGTGCGTCAAAGGCAGCGTTATTGCAACCGTCTGGTTCATTTCGTGTCCTTTAGCTTTCGTCAGTTCAAGTGCCATCGCACGACCGTCAAGGAGCCTTACGCGGCCATCGCATAGATTGTTTCAGCCCGACCGTGAGGAAACCAACGTCTCTCGTCCAATCACGTACAAAATCTTCGTTCCCGCCCCGATCACGCCCCGGATGGTGCCCGATACCTTCGACACCCCAATCCGTCGCCGATAGCTGACCGGCACCTCGGCCACGACCAGCCCGAGCTTGGCGGCCCGCACCTGCATTTCAACAGTCCACCCATAGTCCATGTCGCTCATAGCCATCCGCCGCAACGCCCCCGCTTCGACCGCACGAAATGGTCCCAGATCCGTATAGCGCTGGCCCCAGACCAGTCGGATCAACGCGCACGCCAGCGCATTGCCGAACACCTGCTGCGGCGTCAGCGATCCGCGCTCGCGCTGACCCATGGTCCGCGACCCGATCACCATCGCCGCATGGCCGTCGGCAATCGGCTCCACGAGCGACCCCATCTCGCCGGGCACATCGCTCGCATCCCCGTCGAGAAAGACAACGATATCGACCGGCGGCATGGCAGCCAGCGCCGCAAGGCACGCCCGTCCATACCCCCGCACCGGCTCGCGCACCACGGTCGCGCCGCACGCCCGCGCCACGTCGCCCGTCCCATCGCTCGACCCGTTGTCAGCAACCACCACATGCGCCACCCACGCCGGAATGGCCCGCAGCACGATCGGCAGCGCTTCCGCCTCGTTGAGCGCCGGAATGACGACCCCGACCTTCAAATTTCGTGCCGGGTTACTCATGGATCGACCGTCTCCAGGTTCATTGATCGCGATCGCGCGGGGAACGCCTGCACGGCAAGCCACACCCAAACCGGCACCGCATGAACAAACGCGACGCCGTACGTGAAAGCCGCACCTTGCCCGCTGTTCCACAACGGAAAGAACAAGAAGTAGGCCGGAAGCGTCACGGCCGACGCGAGCAGCGGCCAGCACCGTGTGACCGCGGCAAACGGCAAAAAGCCGAGCGCATACCAAGGAAACTGCGCCGGCTGCAGATAAAACAGGGTCGCCGTCACCAGCAGCGCCAAAGCCGCTATCTGGTCCAAAGACCGGACCGGCAGCAACGCCGCCCAAATCGCCACGCCCGCTGCCATCAACCCCATAGCGACCCGCAATCCCGCCTGCGCAGCGGGGCTATCGCCAACCAGCAGATACAGCCCGTAACTCGCCCACGCGAACGGCCCGTTATTGTTAGACCACCCGCCCGCATATGCCGCCAACCCCGATGACGCCGAAAGTCCGGCCACAACAACCGGCCCCAGCGCGACCGCGCATACCGCGACGAAAACCCCAACGCTGAGCCAAATCCGCTCGCCCGATCGCCAGATCTGGGCAAACACCAGCGGCGCCAAAATCACCGGCCAGATTTTCACCCCGACCGCCAGCGCCAACAGCAGCGCTGCCACAACCGGCAACGCCGAACCCGCAGCCAACACTGTACCCGTGAGCAACCCCACCAGCACGCCATCGACATGACCCGTACCAAAAATCATGAACACGACCAGTGGGTTCAGCCAGTACAGTCCAGCCACGAGCACGCTCTGCCCCATCGCAGTAAGCAACGCAGCAAGAACGCCCAGCGCTGCCACGTCCGCGACCAGAAACACCACCCGCAACCCATCGAGCGACCAAGGACGCACCCAATGGGCGGCAGCAAACACCCCTTGCGCCACGCCGGGATAAATTGTCGTCAACTCAGGAAAATTGATCGTCGCCAGCGTTGGCGCACCGGGCGCGCGCAATGCCGCGATCACCTCCGGCAGCGCCCCGCCACCCAAAACCCGCGCAGGCGACATCGCGTACGGATTGCCGCCCGCTGCAACCACGGCCCCATCCCACAGATACCGCTGAAAATCATCCTCCAGCGGAGCTGGCACGCCAAACCACATGACCCTCATGACCAGACCCGCAGCGACCATCACGCCCACAGCAATCCGTGACGGCAAAGCCTTGATCGCAAGCGGGGCCATGAGCAACGCCGCCGCTGCAGGAACAGCGAGCCACAAAATCAGTGGCATCACCTCGGCAATCGCCATCGGCTTGGCACCCGCCAGCGACGGCGCAATCGACACCAGCCCCGCTTGCCCCGCAACCAGCACGAGCACCCCAATCAACCCCAACAGCGCCCGCGTCCGCGCCGTCACCATCGCCCGCCCGTCGGTGCGGGCGATGGTGCAGTCGTCCGTGCGCTCAGCGTCCGGTCCAGCAACTGCTTCCACGCCCCGTCATAGGGATGCACGCTTTGGGCAGGCCCCGACTGCGCGACCACCGGCCCGCCCGCCGCATACCACCTGAAAATCCCCCCGCGCAGGTTGTAAGCTTGCTGCACCCCCAAGCCCGGCAACGCGCTTTGCACCCGCGCCAGCATAATCCCGCTGCGCACACCTACAGCGCAATAAAACACAACCCGTTTGCCCGCGATCTCGCCCCCATACCGTGCAAGAAAATCCGCTTGGCTCATACCCGGATCGATCCGCTTGGCGCCCGCAATGTGGCTTTGGGCAAATTCGTCCGCCTCCCGCACATCAAACAGCACCACGTCGCTGGCCAATCCACTGAGCCCGCCATTGGAAATTTCGGGCACCGGAAACGACCGGGCAACCGTCGTCTCGATATCGCCGAGCGTCACCTTCGGGTTCGTCGGATCAAGCCCGCTGATCCGTGGCCACGCCGTCACAGCAATGATCATAGCCGCCGCAGCGGCCACCGCCCCTGCGAAAGCGAACTGGCGACGCGTCACCATCAACTCTTCACCTTTGCCTTCGCCGTATCATTGAGCGACCAATCATACTGATCGCCCGCGAGTCCCGTGACCTTCTCCAGCGACTTCGCCAACTCCGGCCCCGCGAACTTTTTCAAGTGCGCGATCACGCCGGCGTCCGTGCCGCCGAAATCAACCTTGAACCAGTTGTAAATGCTCGACACCGTGACCCGCCCGTCGCCCGAAACGCTGACGCCGCGTGCATGATTAACGAAGTCCCGCGCCGCCACATCGAGGTCGGCGTCGAGCGTTTCGGCCCGCCAACCCCGTACGCCGATGTTGGGACATCCATAGGACGCACAGTTGACCGCATAGTGAACCCGTGGATCGCCAAATGTAGGCCGCAAGATCGAGTGCTCGATCTCGTCCAGCGACAGCTCACGACCCTCGACGGTCACCCGCTTACCTACCCACGGTCCCGTGTAGGCCTTGGGATCAAACCAGACCCCGGAACTCTTGATATCGCGGATCGAGGCGACGGGATACGCATCGAGCACCACTTTTAAGGTGATCGCGTTGTAAAGATTGGCCCAGAAGGCGAATTGCTCGGCCTTGACCATTTTCGACGGCAACCGCTTGGCTTCACCCGCAATGAAGGTATCGAGCGCCGCCCGGTCTGCCGAACTGGCACGCCAGCGGCCATAGTCGACCCGGGTAATCCCATCCGCGCTTTTGACAACGTATCGCCCAAGCAACCCGTCGAACGCCGCATCAGCCCGCGCTCCAGCGCTAGAAAGCCCCAGCGCGACAACCAGCATCAACGCGCGCAAAAACCCGTTCATAAGACACCTCGCTCTATCCAACTAGTACCCTGTACGAACGCACAGGGCGGTTAGTTACACATTGCAAAGGTGCGGAAATCGCCCGAACCTGTCGTCAACCCGGCTAGAGCCTGATCGTTTGAGATGGAAGCATTTGCGGACATCGATAACGTGAATCAGTCTCTACAAACAGTAACTTAGAGCACGTTCGACCGATGAGTTTGAGTCTGTCAAGAGTGAACGTGCTCTAGGCGGCCTCGCCGTTGCCCGACCCGTGATCTGGCTTGGACTTTTCGCCCGTCTTGCCGGCCTTCGCCCCACCCGACGACACCACGACCATGGCCGACCGCAACACGCGGTCATCGATCATGTATCCCTGCTGGAACACCTGGAGCACGGTTCCGGCCGGCACATCGGGGTTATGCGTTTCCATGACCGCCTGATGGAAGTTCGGATTGAACGCCTCGCCCTGCGGCGACACACGCTTCACGCCATGCCGCTCCAGCACGTTGAGAAACTCGCGTTCGGTGAGCGTCACGCCCTCGATGAGCGCCACCAGCGCCGGATTATCGACCTTGGCGTCCGCTGGCACCGAAGCGACCGCGCGCTCGAAATTGTCCGCGACCCCGACCACATCGCGCGCGAACTTGGCGATCGCATATTTAGCCGTCTCTTCCTTCTCGCGCTCGACCCGCTTGCGCATGTTGTCGAGGTCGGCATACGAGCGCAGCACTTTGTCATTGGCGGCATCCAACTGCGCCTCTTTGGCCTCCACGCGCCCTTGAGCCTGTTCAAGCTCGCCCTGCAGGGCAGCGATCATGGCCTTCAACTGCTGCGCCGAGAAATCCGCCGGGGTATCTGTCGCGGATGCAGCCGCAGGGTCCGCTTTACCGGCATGAGCAGCACCCGGCGAGACCGGAGCGCCAGCGAATGAGTGGTCATCAGGGGTCGTCGGCGGTGTCTTGGATTCGTCGGACATTGGTTCTCAAAGGTTGAGTTGGCACGCACATGTTGCGGTGCGAATGGTCTCGGCTGGGATATCGGCTGGAACCACGATAAAATCAAGTCAACAGACGGCCCACCAGCTTGGCCGTGTAATCGACCATTGGGATAATCCGCGCATAGTTGAGGCGCGTCGGTCCGATCACCCCCAAAACGCCAACGACCTTGCGGGTGCTGTCCTGGAATGGCGCCACGATCAGCGACGACCCCGACAATGAAAACAACTTGTTCTCCGATCCGATGAAAATCCGAACCCCCTCCGCCGTGTCGGACAAGCCCAGCAACTGCACCAGATCGCGCTTGTTTTCGAGATCGTCGAACAGTTGGCGAATGCGCTCCAGGTCATCGTTGGCGTTGACATCCTTGAGCAGGTTTGATTGCCCGCGCACGATCAGGCTCTGGTGATCGCCCAGCGCGCCAGACCACTCCGCAAGCCCCGCTTTGACGACCTTTTGCGTCAAAACATCCAACTCCGCCCGCGCCGCCGTCAGCTCTGTCTCGATCCGCCCCCGCGCCTCGACGATCGTCAGACCGCGAACATGCGCGTTGAGATAGTTCGAGGCCTCCACCAGCGCTGAAGGCGGCAGCCCCGGCGGCAGCGCGATCACCCGGTTTTCAACGCTTGAATCTTCGCCGACCAACACGACGAGCGCCTTCGTCGGCTCCAGCGGCACGAATTCGATATGCTTGAGCTTAGCGACCTGCTTTTCCGCCAGCACCACACCCGCGCAATGCGACAACCCCGAAATCAGCTCGCTGGCTTCCGTCAGCACCTGATCGACCGATCCACTCGGCCGCACCCCGATCTGCGCTTCGAGCTTGCGCCGCTCCTCGACTGAAATACCCCCGGTTTCAAGCAATCCATCCACAAACAGCCGCAGCCCCAGCTGAGTGGGCTGCCGCCCCGCCGACGTATGCGGTGCAAAAATCAGCCCGCTCTGCTCAAGGTCGGACATCACATTGCGGATCGACGCCGGCGACAGCGCCATCGGTAGCGCGCGCGACAGGTTGCGTGACCCCACAGGCTCGCCGGTTTCAAGATAGCTCTCGACGATCCGCCGCAAAATCGTTCGCGAGCGTTCGTTCATTTGCGACAATGCGGTCTTAGGTTCTGCCATCATTGCTGAAACTAGTGCCTCGTCGCCCGAACGCAAGCGCGATTCCCTCTCCCCATGCGCTGCACTGGCATGGGGAGGGCTAGAGCTTGCCCCCGCGAAGACGGGGGGTGAGGGACGGCAGCGAGTCGAGCGCGATGTCGCGAACGCTGCCCTATATTGACCCCCCTCGCACAGCAAAACCCATTGAACCGGCCCGCCCCCTCGCCTAACGTCCCGCCAGCCAACACCAACGTGGAATCATAATGCGCCCCTCCAAACGACAGCCTGACGAACTGCGCCGTGTCTCGATCGAACGCGCCGTCTCGATGCACGCCGAAGGCTCCTGCCTGATCAAGTTCGGCAACACCCACGTTTTGTGCACCGCAAGCCTCGAAGAGCGCGTGCCGCCATGGCTGAAGGGCCAGGGCAAAGGCTGGGTCACCGCCGAATATGGTATGCTGCCGCGCGCCACCAATGAGCGCATGCGCCGTGAAGTCACGAAAGGCTCGCCATCGGGCCGCACCCATGAAATCCAGCGCCTGATCGGGCGGTCCTTGCGCGCCGTGGTCGACCTGCAAAAGCTCGGCGAACGCCAGATCAATGTCGACTGCGACGTCATCCAAGCCGACGGCGGCACCCGCACCGCGGCCATCACCGGCGCCTGGGTCGCCCTCCACGACTGCCTGAACTGGATGAAAATGCGCGACATGGTGAAAGACGGCGTGCTGCGCGACAACGTCGCCGCTGTCAGCTGTGGCCTCTACAAAGGCACCCCGGTCCTCGACCTTGACTACGCCGAAGACAGCAACGCCGACGCCGATTCTAACTTCGTCATGACCGGCTCGGGCGGCATTTGCGAAATCCAAGGCACCGCCGAAACCACAGCCTTCAGCGAACCCCAGTTCCTCGAACTCCTCGCCCTCGCCAAAAAAGGCGTCAAGGAACTGGTCCAACTCCAGAAGTTAACCGTCGCCTGACGAACCGCCGCCGGTATCATCAGATTTCGAAATCTTGGAGCATGCTCATGTTCGGCCAACTTGCTTTGATCGTCGCCGCGATGTTTACCGGTGCGGCGGTCTACATCAATTGGGCCGAACAACCCGCCCGCCTGGGGCTCGACGACCGCGCCCTGCTCGCTCAATGGAAACCGAGCTACAAGCGTGGTTTCACAATGCAGGCAACGCTTGCAGTCGTTGGGTTCGTCTTCGGCGTCTTGGCGTGGTATGCGACCGGCAAAGGGCTTTATCTGGCCGGTGCCGTTATCCTGCTCGCCAACTGGCCCTTTACGCTGCTTGTCATCATGCCGACAAACCACAAGCTGAACGCTATTCCCTTGACGCAGGCCGACGCTGAATCTCGCGCTCTCATCGTAAAATGGGGCGGGCTTCATGCCGTTCGGTCGGCTCTTGGTGGCCTGTCGACAGCGCTGTTTTTCGGAGCGTCATGGTAATGCGCCGACTTCAATCCGGCACCAAGCTCGTGGTCGCCAGCCACAACCCCGGTAAGGTCTGGGAAATCCGGAAGCTGATCGCCCCCTATGGCCTCGACGCCATCTCGGCGGGCGACCTTAATCTCCCCGAACCCGAAGAAACCGAAGCGACCTTTGAAGGCAACGCCCGCCTCAAGGCGCTGGCAGCAGCAGTTGGCGCAAATCTCCCAGCGCTGGCCGACGATTCGGGCCTTGAAGTCGACTGCCTCGGCGGCGCGCCGGGGATCTTTTCTGCCCGCTGGGCAGGCCCTACCAAAGACTTCGGCCTCGCCATGAAAAAGGTCGCCGAGGAAATCACCGCTCGCCACGGCTGGTCCCACCCCGGCCCGCGCGCGAATTTCATCTCGGTCCTGAGCCTCGCGTGGCCCGACGGGACCACCCAGCAATACGCCGGCCGCATCCACGGCGTCCTCGTCTGGCCCCCGCGCGGCGCAAACGGCTTTGGCTACGACAGCATGTTCCAGGCCGATGGCGAGGACATAACGTTCGGCGAAATGGACCCCGCCCGCAAAAACGCGATCTCCCACCGCGCGCAGGCCTTCGCCCTGTTTGAACACGAAGCCCTTGGCCCCCCCATGACCACGGCGGCCACAACGCCCGGCGCCGCTCCGAACGCCCACGACGGCCTCGACGCCGCCGCACAATCAATCTCCACCCGCGAAGAGTTTGTCCGCTTCGTCAGTTATCTCCAGGCCGACCTGAAAACCAACCGCGCCGCCTGGACCAACAGCACCCTCGACGCCTACCTCGACGCCATCGGCAACCACGTCACCGATGCCGCGATCCCGGCTGAACCTGTCTGGAGAACCCTGGCCCGCACCCTGCTCGCCGCCAGCCGCAACAGGTAGGGAGCAGGGAGCAAGGACCAGCACCCTCACGTCACGGCCAAAGGCCGTAGGGAGCACAGGTGCGACCCGGCGCGGATGCGCCGCCCCGCCGGAGCGCGACGAGCGCGTGAGGCAAACAAACCACATCAAGCCGCGTGTGGAGCCTTCGCACCCGCTGATGTTTTGGGCAGCAGCACCTGCCGCAAGCCGTCGGCGTCTTTGGCAGCACGCAACCGCTCGATTGTCGCCGTATCGCGCACAAGGCGCGAGATCCGCGCCAGCGACTTCAAATGATCGCCGCTCGCCCGTTCTGGCGAGAGCAGTAAAAACAGAAGGTCGACCGGCTGATTATCGGGGGCTTCAAACTCAACCGGCGTTGCAAGTTTGACGAACAGGCACACGATCCGCTTTAGCCCGCGCACGTGCACATGCGGAACGGCAATGCCACGGCCAAGTCCGGTCGAGCCGAGCCGTTCGCGCTGTAGCAACGCGTTAAACAGCTCCTTCGCGTCAATACCAGTTAGCGGAGCAGCAGCATGCGCCAACTCTTCGAGCGCCTGCTTTTTGTTTGCCACACGCAGGCAACAAAACACGGCATCCCGTGTCATCAGATCGCCAAGGTCCATCTGTTCTTTCTCGGGTGTTCCCAGTGTCTTTTTCGTCCGCAGTGCCGCACGCAACGTTGATGCAATCCGTTCCGACTAACAGCTCCCGCGTTAACGGTCCGCTTAACAAAGTGCATAATCCGTGCCGCCTGATAAAATAACCGGGCGGCACGCACGTGCGGCGCAATGGTCACCGATCGCAAACGCTCCTCAGGTCACCCGCCGCACCGTTCGGATAAGACCACGGTAACGGTCAAGGCGCGGTTCCGTGATCCTTGGCATCAATCCAACCGATATGCCCGTCTTTCCTGCGATAAACAACGTTCAAACCCCCGTGAGCAGCGTTTCTGAACACGAAAAAAGGCTTGTCCGTGACGTCGAGCTGCATCACCGCTTCGCTGACCGGCAGCTCCCGTATACTCCGCTCTTCTTCGGCGATGATGACAGGGTGTTCGCTCAACGCCTCGTGAGCGTCCATATCCTCTTCGTCGGCCCTCACCGTGAAATCGTTTGCCGCCGTCTCGACTGGGATTTGATCACGGGCATGACCATTGTGATGACTTTTCAGGCGGCGCTTATACCGGCGCAACCGCTTATCCATCCGCTCGACGGCCGCGTCCGCGCTGGCATAAGCATCGTTGCCTTCTCCATGCGATTCCAGCAGCAGGCCGGTTTTCAAGCGGATCGAACAATCGGTGCGAAAACGTCCCCGCTCCTTTTCGAGCCGGACATGGCCAGAAATTTCCGGACCGATATATTTTTCAAGCGAATCACCCAGCTTGCCTGTGATGTAGACCTTGAAAGCTTCGCCAGCTTCGACGTTTTTGCCCGTAACCTGAAGGGTCATGAAGTATCCTAACGCTGCGATGTTGGAGTTGAGGCGGTTGGGATGGACAGCCGCAGAAGGTGGGGTGGAGTCATCGAGAGCTCGCTGAGCGGGTTCCAACAAACCACGCGAAACCCAGTGTGGGCGCCGCGCGCCGAAAATCAGTAGGTCCGAAAGTCGGTAGGTGTATTTCAAACGTCATCACCCAAGAGGTGGGGTGCAAACCGGGTCAGACCAAGGCCCAGTGAAACGAAGCACCATGACGAAAGGCTAGATTGGGTCGTATATCCTGTCAATTCACGCATGTTATGATTTTATGACAAGACCAAATCTGAAAAAGGTCGAATCCCCCCTACGCCGAACGCACGGCATGCTCCGTAATTTTCTTCTCGCGCCGCCGCTGCACAGACGACGGAATACGCAACGCTTCCCGATACTTCGCAACCGTTCGTCGCGCGATATCGATCCCGTCGCTTTTGAGTTTTTCGACAATTTTATCGTCGGAAAGAACCCCGCGCGCGCCCTCGGCTTCGATCATCTGTTTGATGCGGTGCCGCACAGCTTCCGACGAATGGGCCTCCCCATCTCCAGCGGATTGAATAGACGACGTGAAAAAATACTTGAGTTCAAAAATCCCGCGCGGCGTCGCCATATATTTATTCGACGTCACCCGCGACACGGTCGATTCATGCATTGAAATGGCATCCGCCACCGTCTTCAGGTTCAGCGGCCGCAGATGCTGCACCCCATACATGAAAAACGCATCCTGCTGCCGCACGATTTCTTCCGACACGCGCAGGATCGTCCGCGCCCGTTGGTCGAGCGATTTGACGAGCCAATTGGCCGTTTGCAGGCATTCAAGGAGATAGGTTTTGTCTTTGTCGGCCGTGGATGTCTTCGACACGCGTGCGAAATAGGTGCGGTTGACGAGCACCCGCGGCAGCGTTTCGCTGTTCAACTCAATCAGCCAACTGCCGTCGAATGCAGCCTTCACATAAACGTCCGGCACCACCGGTTGCACTTGCACTGACCCGAACTGCAATCCAGGCTTGGGATTGAGCTGCTTGATCTCGCAGATCATGTCTTCAAGTTCATCCATGTCGCAGCCAACCGCTTTCCGCAGGCCCGCCATGTTGTGCGTGGCAAGCAGAGCAAGATTGGCGAGGAACGCTGCGATTTGCGGGTCGTACCGGTTCTGGTCCTTGAGTTGCAGTGCGAGGCATTCCGCCAGTGAGCGCGCAAAAACCCCGGGCGGATCGAATGTTTGCAAAACGCCAAGCACCCGCTCGATGTGCGCCTCATCAGCCCCGAGCCGCTCCCCGATCGTGCCCAGATCGACCGGCAGATACCCCGCATCGTCGACGAGGTCGACCAGATGCTGTCCAATCATCAGATCGGCCTGTTGCGGCAAAGCCAGCGGCAACTGTTGCGAGAGGTGATCTTTGAGCGAGAGCTGTGACGCAACGAACGCTTCCAGATTGTAGTCGTCATCGGAAAAGTTCGAGCCCACCTGCCGCGCATTGGCATAGCTGCTGCCAGCCATCGTCGAACTGCCCGCTTCCTGCGCATAGTCACCTGGCGCCGTATCGGGGCAGATGTTTTCGTGATCGGTATCGAGCGCTGCAGCAGGGTCGGCTGCAGGTTTGGCAAGATCGAGCCACCCGATTTCCGATGCATCGGCTTCGGGCCGCGTTTCGGCCAATTCTGGCGCGTCAAACGAAACCTCGGCCCGTTCCGGTGGCGCATTGTTAACGTCGTCGCGCTCCAGCAGCGGATTGCGCTCGAGTTCGGTATCGATGAATTGGTTGAGTTCGAGGTTGGACAATTGAAGCAGCCGGATCGCCTGCTGCAGCTGGGGTGTCATCACCAGCTGCTGGCCCTGCCGCATCTCCATTTTAGCCGATAGTGCCATCCTCTCGGACCTTCGAACTTTCCCAGGACCGCGTGACGTGTCGCCACCCGACCGCGCTACCATAATCACGAACCTGCAAGAATTGCAGGGTCACGTACTTGAGCAAGACGGATGGGAAGCGCCGCACGAGCAGATGATCTGCAAATGTCCAGCGCTCGCCAAACAATCTGCTGACCAACCTAATCAACGCCCGTTAACGAACATATCCCCGAGATACACCCGCTTCACGTCTTCATTATTTATCACTTCCGAAGGCTTACCCTGTGTCAGAACTTGACCATCGTAGATGATGTAGGCGCGGTCGATAAGGTCCAGCGTTTCGCGCACATTGTGGTCGGTAATGAGAACGCCGATCCCGCGATCCGTCAAGTGCCGCACGAGGTGTTGAATGTCGCCAACGGCGATCGGATCGATCCCCGCAAACGGCTCGTCCAGCAGGATGAACGATGGACGCGAGGCCAGCGCGCGCGCGATCTCGCACCGCCGCCGCTCCCCTCCCGACAGCGCGATTGATGGTGATTTCCGCAACCGCGTGATGTGGAATTCCTCCAGCAAGCTGTCGAGTTGCTCCTGCCGCGCTTTCTTTTTGGGCTCGACCAGTTCCAGCACCGCCATGATGTTCTGCTCGACCGTCAACCCGCGAAAGATCGACTGCTCCTGCGGCAGATACCCGATCCCCAGCCGCGCCCGCCGGTACATCGGCAGCGTCGTGACATTGCGCCCGTCAATGGTGATTGCGCCTTTATCGGCCGCAACCAGCCCCGTAATCATATAGAAAACCGTCGTTTTACCGGCACCGTTGGGGCCCAGCAATCCCACGCTCTCGCCGCGCCCGACCGCAAGACTGACGCCTTTGACGACCATCCGCTTTTTATAAGATTTCTTGATATCGTGCGCCGTCAGCCAGCCATCACCGCCAACGGCCTCATCCAGATACCCCCCAGCCGGCTCGGCATGGCCGTCGGACTCCCCCGGCCCACCGCCAAAGCCATCCCCATCAAGCCCGTCCGGGATCTGCGTCTTCAGCGGAAAAAATCTCACGAACCAGCCCTTCATCCACGACAAGGCCGAAGCCCCGTAAAATCATCATCCCAGCGCAGGCTGGGATCCAGACAACCATCAGAAAGATCGAACCTTTTCAAGGTCGCCGTCCGCCTGCTCAATTCTTATCACCCGTCGGTGCCACCGACGATTCCCAGCTGCTGGCGGCAGGCTTCACAGGTGCCGCAGGCTTGACGGGCGCAATCGTCCCCTTCTGCCGCTCCTGCGGGTAAAACACCACCGACGCTCGTCCCTTCTTCACCGGTGCGGCCTGTCCGCTGACAGCAACGTCGTCGGTGATGCAGCGGCTGAGCCCTGTCGCCATATCGATGTGCAACTTGTTGCACGTGATGATGTTTTTCTCCTGCGTCAGGATCACTTCCTTGCCTGAAACGATCACGGTATTGGCCTTGGTGTCGAACACCGCATGATCGCCGGTCACTTGCTGGTTCTGCTTTGAAGCAACAATCACTTTGCCCTTCGCTTCGATCCGGGTGAGCTGCGCTGGCGCCTTGGCAGCAGCCCCAGCAGCGCCCGGGGCCCCCGCCACGTTAACGAGCCCCGCATCCCCGCTGTAGGACGCCACCATCTCGATCGTGCGGATCGTGAACTCCCCCTGCACAGCCTTCACGTCACCAAAGAAAGCCGCCTGCTTCTTTCCATCGTCAACCCGCATCCGATCGGCTTCGATATCGACCGGCGCATTCGGATCGGTCTTGAACGTCATCATGCCAACCCCGGCCTCGGTGGCGGCCTCGGCCAACATGGCCTTTTTCGGTGCGGGTTTTCCAGGTTGGCCATCACCCTGATAGAGCCGTGCAAAGATCCGGCTCCGGGGCAAATCCCCTTCGGCTGCAGCCGTCAAATCGGTCGTCCCAGCTTTGCGGTCTACCACCAACCGTCGACCGCGCAGTTCGTTGCGACCCGCATTGACCACGACATTGCCCGACAGCGTAATTCCATCGGTCTTCTGATTGAATTCAGCCTTATCAGCGGTCGCCCGCTTATCGACACCCGACGTCATGACGACGCTTCCTGTGAGCGTCGCCATCTCGCCCGCGACATCGAAATCCGCAGCATTTCCCGTAACGCGATCACCCGTCCCCTGCGTGAGCACAACAGGAACAGACGACGCGATTTTCTTAATCTTTGTCGCCCGTGCCGACGGGTCGCTTCCACCTGCCGTGGGTGCGCCGTCATACCAGATGTCCAGCGCCGCAGTTTCGATCCGCGCTCCGCCTTGCGACGCCGTCACGTTGCCTGAAAACCGGGCTGTCTTTGACCCGTCGCGCACATCCAGTCGTTCCGCCACGACGTCGACGGGCGCAGTCGCAGTGCCAAATCCGGCAAGCTCTTTCGGCTTGCTTGGCGTTTCCGCTGCGACAGGCTTTTGCGGCGGCACCAGATGAGCCACCACGTGCCCGGCAAATGTCACGTCGCGTGTCTTCTGATTAAGGTCGAGCCCGTCGGCTGTGATCATTCCCGCTGGCATCTCGACCTTAACGGGCGTCCGCGACTGAAGCGTCCCGTCTTTCGTCAGCAGGGTCGCAGTCTGCATCTGCACACGCATCCCCGTTTGCGCCACAACCGTGATGCCGTCCGACAAATCGAGCTTGTTAGCTTTGGCGTCATAAACCCCGGCGCCGGCCGTAAAGTCGGTGCGCGACTTGGCGGCATCGAACATTTCGCCAACGATCGTGTTGAGCGCGACTTGCGTTGGATTGGAAAAGTCCGGGATTGCGGTTTGCGCCGTCACCACGAAATTCCCGCCATCCTTCGTAAACCCCTCGTATCGGGGCTTGTCCATTGCGAAATTCTTCGAGATCGTCGGCGCAATGCTGGGAGGCACAACGGGCGTCCCATAGCCCGACTTGACGAGCATCGTCGAGATATACAGCCCCATAAGACCCACGCACGAGAGCGGCAGCCCCACGCGCAACAGGGCCACCATGATGCTATGGAAACGCGCGCGGCGAAACTCGCGTGTCCGATCTCCAGCCAACACGATGCCACGCCCGGCCTCGCGGCCCGAGCTTTCGCGGGCCGCATCGTCAGACGTCAGGAGTGCAACATTGGCCATATATTTATCGACTGCGCCGCGACCGGTGAAACGGGAGAAGAATTCAACGACGAATCCCAAGCCCCCTGATGACCGTCAACTTGGTCGATTGTGCGGCTAAACTCAAGCTGGCAAGATCCTTGCTTGCCCCGACACAGGCAAAAACATCACGCGCCCACGCAAGGCCACCCCCACGCGCCGCCAACGGCGGCAGGGAGCAGCGCGACCCGGCGGTCGTCCGCCGCCCTGCCGGAGCGGCCCGAGCGCAGCGAGGATCAGCCGCGTGAGGCAATTAATGCGCGAAAATATCGTCGTCGGGAAAGCCCGCCAAGTCGAGCGACGCGCGCGTCGGCAGAAACCGGAACGCCGCTTCGGCAAACGCCCGCCGCCCGTCGCGATCAAGCATCATATCGAGCTTTGCCATGATCTCATGAAGATACAGCACATCGCTCGCGGCATACTGCTTTTGCTGCTCGGTCAGGCTTTGTGCCGCCCAATCCGAACTTTGCTGCTGCTTGGAGAGTTCGACCCCGACCAATTCCGCACACAGATCCTTCAGACCATGCCGGTCAGTATAGGTCCGCACCAGCTTTGACGCGATCTTGGTGCAATAAACAGGCGTCGTCGCAATCCCCAGATACTTTTGCAGCACCGCCACGTCGAACCGGGCAAAGTGGAAGATCTTCAGCACCGCCGTGTCGGCCAGCAGCGCCTTCAGGTTGGGCGCCGAATAATCCTTCCCATCGAACTGCACCAGATGCGCATCGCCATCCCCCGCCGACAGCTGCACCAGACAGAGCCGGTCGCGATGCGGATTGAGCCCCAGCGTCTCGCTATCGATAGCAACGCTTCCGGTAAACGTCACGGACGCGGGCAGATCGCCCTGGTGCAGCGTAATGATAGGGGAGACCATGAGGAAACTTGCCTGTGTTGACGAAGATCACCGCAACCTGCATGTGCAGACCACGTCCACACTTACACTCTCTGGCACAGTCTGCGTGGCCCGCGCTAGTGGTCGAGGCACATGTCAGAGCCGGAACATGATGGTCAGCCAAGAAATTGACCCTATCGATTGATTTCGGCTGCGCCCAACCAATGCCGCTATGTTAGAGCATCGCCTTGGCGCGCGGGAAACGCACGCAGGACGCGAGAGTCTGGAGACGGTTATGGTTGAGAGGGGCACCGGCCTTGCGGTCGATGGGCGCGACATCGTGGACGTCACCATCATCATGCCATGCCTCAACGAAGTGCGCTGTCTGCCCGCTTGCATCGCCAATGCGCGCGAAGCTTTGGCTCAACTGCACGAGCGCTATGGCCTGACCGGCGAAATCGTGATTGCCGACAACGGCAGCACCGATGGCAGCCAAGCACTGGCAACGAGTCTGGGCGCACGGTGCGTCCCCGTAGCCCGGCGCGGCTATGGGGCCGCATTGGCTGGCGGGGCCACTGCCGCTTACGGCCGCTACCTGGTGATGGGCGACGCCGATGGCTCCTATGACTTCCGCAATGCGGTCGCGATGGTGGGCAAGCTGATCGACGGCGCAGACCTCTGCATGGGCTCGCGCTTCAAAGGCGGTATCGAACCCGGCGCAATGCCATGGAAAAACCGCTACATCGGCAACCCGATCCTGACCGGCATTCTCAACGTGCTGTTTCGCCCCGGCATCACCGACGCCCATTGCGGCCTGCGCGCACTAACCCGTGACTGTTTCGATCAGCTCCGGCTGTCCGGCGAAGGCATGGAATTTGCCAGCGAAATGGTCATCAAGGCAGCCCTGAACGGCAGCACGATCGCCGAAGTGCCCGCGACCCTGTCACGCGACCTACGCGACCGCCCCCCGCACCTGCGCCCCTGGCGCGACGGCTGGCGGCACCTGCGCTATCTCTTCATGCTCAGCCCGGTTTGGCTATATGCGGTGCCCGGCCTAGTGCTGGCGGCCATCGCGCTGGTGATTTTAGCCGCCGCCCAGATCGCCACCTTGAACGGCACGTTCCAGACCTCCTTTTTCGGCAACTACTGGGTCATCCTAGCGGGCGGCCTGCTGACCATTGGCCATTCGGCGGGTCTTCTCGCCATTGCCGCAAGCCTCTATGGCATTCGTCAGGGCTACCGCCGCCCCAGCAAGCGGTCGGCGGTATTCGCACGCTGGGTCTCGCTCGAAGCGATGCTGATCATCGGCCTGGTCTGCATCTTGAGCGGCTTTGGCATTCTGGGTGCGGTGCTCGGGTACTGGTCGGCGCACCGGTTCGAGCCGATCATGAACGTCCTTCCAGCCGTTTTTGGCACCTCGCTCATTGTGATTGGCGCGCAAAACGTGCTGGGCGGTTTTTTGTTTGCCATCGTCAATGGCAACGATGCTGAGTTTGCCAAGATGTCGCCAGTGCAATCGCCCCGCACCAAAACGGGCGAGCAACACGCCAGTCGCCCAACAAAAACAGACGCACACCGCACCCAGCATGAAGGCGCGCCGTTGCCATGAAAGTGCTGCTGGCCACCGCCTACTTTGACACCCATCGCGGCGGCATCGAACTGGTCGCCGGTCGCCTTGCGCGCGAATTGGCTGAGCGCGGAGCGGCCGTCTCGTGGCTCGCAACCAACGCCACGCAGCCAGCCGCGCAAGTCGCCTCAGGGGTCATGCCGGTGCCCATACCGGCCTGGAACATCACCGAGCAACGGTTGGGCATCCCGTTTCCCCTGCCCGGACCGGCCGGCATCGCCGCCATCTGGCGCGCTGTTTCAATCGTCGACGCCGTTCTGATGCACGACAGCCTTTATCCCACCAATGTCGTCGCCATGCTGGCCGCGCGCTGGCACCGTGTGCCCGTGGTTCTGGTCCAGCACATTGCAGCCGTCCCCTATTCAAACCCCGTCCTGAGGCTGCTGATGCAGACCGCCAATGCGGTCATCGCACGGCCCATGCTGCGCTCGGCCGATCAGGTGGTGTTCATCAGCGACGTCGTCGCAAGGCACTTTGCACACGTCACCACCAAATCCCCGCCCCGGCTGATTTTCAATGGCGTGGACACGCAGTGTTTTACTCTGCCATCCGTGGGCTTCGATAAAAGCGAAACCCGCACCGGGCTTGGACTGCCAGCTGACCGCCCGGTCGTCGCTTTCGTTGGCCGGTTCGTGGAAAAAAAGGGCCTGCACATCATTGAGCGCATGGCACGCCAGCGTCCCGATCTGACCTTCGCGCTTGCAGGCTGGGGCCCCATCAACCCACAGGCGTGGGCGCTACCTAACGTCCACGTGTTCTCAAACCTCCAAGGCGCGTCCCTGGTGCCGCTCTATCACGCGAGCGACGTGTTCGTGCTGCCCTCCATCGGTGAAGGCTTACCCCTGGTGATGCAAGAGGCACTCGCCTGCGGCCTGCCGGTCATCTGTGCCAGCGAAACCGCCACCGCCGATCCAGCCGCAAAAACCCTGATCGAGGGCGTGCCCATCGACGCGGCCAATCCCGCCACAACAGCACAAAACTTTGCCGCAGCGATCGATCGGGTACTGACGGGACCAGCGACCGGCGGGGAGGCGGCCATCGCCCGTCACGCCTACGTCAGCCAACGCTACAGTTGGAGCGACGCGGCATCGCAGTATCTGGCGCTCCTCAAAGATCACATGAAACCCGCGTCCGACGCTCTGGCCGTGACCACGCCCGCGACGCAACAGGATAGCCCATGACGACCGCCCCCCTCCCACAGACCTTCGAGCAGCGCAGGCGGCTCAGCCCGCGCCTGTGGGATACCGACTGGCTCGTCCTGCGCGGAATGAGAACCGCCATTGAGGCGACCGCCACCCGCATGTGTCGCCCGGGCTTGGCCATCCTTGATTTCGGCTGCGGTGCCAAACCCTACGCCCTGTTGTTCACCAATCGCGGCGGCCACTACCAAGGCGCCGATCTCGGCGGCGCAGCCGACATCAACATCCAACCCAATGGCAAGCTCGACGCCCCCGATGCGAGCGCCGATCTGGTCGTCTCGTTCCAAGTCCTCGAACACGTCCGCGACCTCGACACCTATCTGTCGGAAGCGCGCCGGGTCCTGCGTCCCAACGGCCAGATGCTGTTGTCGACCCATGGCACCTGGCTATACCATCCCCACCCCGAAGACCATCGGCGCTGGACGCGCGAGGGCCTGATCAGCGAGCTTGGCAGCCGCGGCTTCGACGTGACCGAGTGCACCCCCGTCACCGGGCCGCTGGCCTGGACGACCATGGTCCGCCTGACGTGCATTGCCGTTGCCGTCCGGCGTGTTCCCATCATTGGCCATGCGCTCGCCAATACCATCGCCGTCGTCATGAACCTCAAGGCGAGCCTTGAGGACACCATCACACCGGCCTGGGTCACCAAAGACAACGCGTGCGTTTACGTGACGGTCTCGCGCCTCAAAGTCGCGAGCGACGCATGATCGCAAGCCTCCCTGTCCGTTTCGCCATCGTCGGGCTCGTCTGCGCGGTAACCCATCTCGCGATCATGCTGGCTGGCGAACGGTTGCAGTTCCACTACGCCCTGTCGTGCGCGGTCTCTTACGTGGTCGTCGTTGTGCTGGGATTTGCCCTCCACGTCCGCTTCACCTTCCAGCAACAGGCGAGCTTTGCAGCGTTCTGGCGCTATGCCGTCAGCATGGCCGCAAACTATCCCCTCACACTCGCTCTGTTGTTCGTGATGTGCGACATCGCAGGCTGGCCTGTGGCAATCGCCGCCCCTGCCGCGACCGCCCTTATGATCGTTTGGAATTTCATGGCCAGCCGGTGGGCAATCATGCGCACGCCCGTTGAGAGCCACACAGCAAGGTCGAGCACCCTGTCATGACACAGACCAATCAACCCTCTGCCACGGCCAACCCCACCGAGTTGACCCTCGCAACCGTACAGGACCTGATGGGGCGGCACATCCCGCTCTACCGAACCCACGCCCCCACCTATCAGCTCGAATTGTTGCGATCGCTGCGCTCGGTCTGGAACCCGTCCCACCGCCGTGTCCTGGACGTCGGCGGCGGCACGGGCATCATTGCCCAGGCCATCAAAGACCTGTTCGGCGTCAATCAGGTCACGGCGGTCGACGTCGAGGACCGCTTTCTGAAGACGCTGGACATTCAAACACTCGTCTACGACGGCACCCGTCTCCCCTTCGACGATGGCGCGTTCGACTGCGTGACCATCTCCAACGTGATGCATCACGTTCCCCAAGACATCCGGCAATCCCTGATGCGCGAATGCGCCCGCGCGAGCGGAGGCGGTCCCATCTACATCAAAGACCACGTCGCCGCGTCCCGGTTGGATCATGCGCGCTTGTTCGTGCTTGACGCTCTAGGCAACATCCCCTTCGGCGGCATGGTCATGGCGAGTTACCTCACCGCCAGCGACTGGCAACAGCTAGCCGACGGGTGCGGCTATACGATCGACACCCGCGTGTCGGGCACCTATCGCGCGGGTCTGTTCGAACGCGTCTTCCCCAACCGCCTCGAAACCACCATGCGCCTCGTACGCAGCTAACGCGTCCGATACAGATCGCGACACTGCGCACTGTCGATAAACGAAGCAAGATCGCGCAACCGCACATAATCGGAATGATTGGCCGCGGGACTGCCCGCAATGCCAAACCGCGCGGCATCCGTGTCCTTGAAAAGCGCGATCCGGAACCGCGAACACAGATCGCGCACCATTGCCGCGTTCAGGTACGAAATCTCAAACGTCAGCGGACGATTGGTGAGGTCGGGGTCGTTGCGGACAAGATCGTTGCCATAGTAAATCCCAAGCGCCTCGACGATGACGACATCGGCTTTGCTGCGCGTCATCTCAGCGTGCGCACGCGCATAAGGCGCGATGGTCTGATGCATCTGGTTGGCGTGAATGGGCACCAACACCAGCACCGACACGGCCGTTGCCGTCAACATCAGCCCCCGAGCGACCCGGATCTCTCCAGGCCGCGCCGACCCCGTCACGCTGAGCCAGCCATACGCCCCCAGCAGCACCGCATTGCCAATCAAGCCGTGAACGTAGCGATACCCCCACCCGAGATCCTGATAGGGCAGTAAAATGAACATCGCAGTCAGCGTCAGCACAATCCCCCCGGCCAGCGACGCAGCAATCCCCCCCATCCGCCATGCCACCCCAAATCCGGGCACAAGCAGCACGAGCAGCAACGGGTTCTGCCAAGCCACGAAGCGCAGCAGGTTCTGCGCCATCGTCTCGATCCCAAAGACGCTGAAATTCGCCAGCAACGCCTCGACCCGAGACCCCAGGTAAGAAGCCCCCATCGCACCAGCCGCTTCCGGAGCAATGCCGTGGGCGGCCAACAGCAGTTGCCAATACAGGATCCAGAAGATGCCGATCGCGGCATAACTGACGCCGTAGAAGACCCCGACACGCCAGCGCCGTTCGATCAGCATTTGCAGAATAAACGGGGCAACGAACAGCGGGTGGAAAACGAATTGATGCAATCCTGTGGCAAGAAACCCAACCCCGACGGCCCCCACATGACTGAACGGCTTGTTGCGCAAAAACAGCCACAGCCAGATGAGGTTCAAAGCGAGATGCGCACTCATCGCGTAGGGCGTCATGCCCATGAACAGCACCTGCGACGAGGTCGCAGCCAGTACGACGGCCACAATCCAAGCCTCACGCTGCTCCGGCCACAGGCGGCGCGCAACGCCGAGCAACGCCACCAGTGCCGCAACCACCAGAACGGCATTGATCATCGCCGAGGGCAGCGCAAGTCCGAGCGCGGCACGGATCGCAGCATTCCCCGGCAGATACGATGAAACCCACGCCACATGGCCCGGCACCGGCAACCGGAATTCAGGCTGAAGCGCCGGCACGAACGCGCGCCATTCAGCAGCGACAGGTCCGAGCAGGCGGCCGCTCGCGATGATTTTGGCATCAAACACAGCCATCGCCTCATCGCGCGACAACGCAAAGCCGAACGCAAAAAGGTGCGTCCCCGCGGCAACGAGGCTGCCAGCCAACACGATCATCGCAGCAATGCCGGGCGTGCTCATCTCGCGCGTGATGGCCTGAGCCCAGCGCGAGCATACCGCAGGAACGCCCCACGCAGCCCAGGCGATCAACAGCGCGCACACCGCAAGCAGAACCGGAACGTCCTGCGTCTCCATCAGCTTGCGCGTCAGCGGAAACGACGGCGTGAGTTCGAGTTGCTCAATCGTAATCACAACGCCAAGCCCGACCGCTACACCACCCAGCAGCCAGCGCATGCGCGACGAGAGACCAGCGCTACCATCTTCGCCCGTCGCATCAGCAGCCAGACCTCGTCGCGCCAACGAACAGCTATCGTCTTCCGTGCCACCCGTCATGTTTGCTCACTGATCATCGCGCCCCTGCAGTCACCTGCAAGATAGCTTGAGTTGAGAGCAAGCGCGATCAGGATTGAGGATTAGCAACGTCGCAATCGGACGCATCGGCCTGTACGGGGCGACGATCAAACGGTCGCCGCCGACCAACCGCGAGGTCACCATGCCCACCTCGCTAGAACGCGAGGCAACCCATGCAAAAAGTTCAATGCCAGAGAGTTTAAGTGGTGCCCAGGAAAGGACTCGAACCTTCACGCCGTTAAGCGCTAGTACCTGAAACTAGTGCGTCTACCAATTCCGCCACCAGGGCAACCAAGCCGCTGTCGATAGAGCCGCCAAGCACCCTTGTCAATTCCGCAATCAAAAAAACCGCAATCCGTCCCAGTCAATCGCCCAATCGCTGGTACCCCTTGATGCGCCGCACCCTCCCCGCCCGCCACAGCCGCTATAATACACTGGTCGCCTTCACAGCACGGGCGTGCGTGTGTATTGCTCACGCTCAACAGAGCACGAACGAATTTGAAGAGGAAAGTCCATGACGGGGCGCGCGGGTGACAAGTTAGCGGTGGTCTTTGGCGGATCGGGCTTCGTGGGCCGCCACACCGTCCGCGCACTCGCCCGCAACCGTTGGCGCGTCCGCGCGGCCGAGCGCCGTCCCGATCTGGCCGGCCACTTACAGCCCTTGGGCTCCGTGGGTCAGATCATGGCGGTTCAATCCAACCTGCGCTACCCAGCCTCGATCGCCCGCGCGGTCGCCGGTGCCGATTGTGTCGTGATCGCCGTCGGCATCCTGGCCAGTTCTGGCCGACAGACGTTCGAAGCGCTCCACGTCGAAGGCCCCCGCGCCGTCGCGAAAGCCGCGCGAGAAGCGGGCGTCACGCGCTTGATCCACATTTCAGCCATCGGCGCCGATCTCCAGTCCAAGTCGAACTACGCGCGCAGCAAAGCCGAAGGCGAACGCGCAGTTCTGGAAGAATTCCCCGGCGCGATCATACTGCGTCCGTCCATCGTGTTCGGACCCGAAGACCAGTTCTTCAACCGTTTTGCCTCCCTCGCTGTCATGTCGCCCCTGTTGCCCCTGATCGGTGGCGGCAAAACCAAGTTCCAGCCCGTCTTTGTCGGCGACCTTGCTGCCGCCATCGAAGCAGCAGCCGATGGCGCGGGAGTTGCTGGCAAGACCTACGAAATCGGCGGCCCCGCCGTGCTGACGTTCCGCCAGCTTCTCGACAAAACCCAGCAATGGTCGGGCCGCGCGCGCGCCTACATGTGGCTACCGTTCTGGGCCGCCAAACTCCAGGCGCTCCTCACCTGGCCGTTGCCCAATGCCCTACGCCCGATCACCGTCGATCAAGTGCGCATGCTGGCCGTCGACAATGTTGTGAGCGAGCAGGCCAAAGCCGACGGCCGCACCATCGCAGCCTTCGGCATCGCGCAGTCCACCCCCATTGAAGCCCAGGTGCCAGCCTACCTCGAACGCTTCAAATCGCGTGGCCAGTTCTCCCACCACCGCGGCTGACCATCAGCAACGTCATCCCGGCGAAGGCCGGGTTCCAGTCCTATCGGTGTTTTCGCTCAATAGTCCCGTTGTCTGGACCCCAGCCTGCGCTGGGGTGACGTTTTACGAGCAGTCATTCCGCCAACTCTCCCATGGTCCCAAAAATCAAGGGGAGTTTGAGGGGTCACCCCTCAAATGGGGCCCGGGGCGATAGCCCCGAGTCTGTATCAAGCGGCGATAGCGCCGAGTCTCGCCCTCACGCCCCGTCTATGCTATCTCCCGCCCATGATCCCATCCGACCCCGGTTTCGGCGTTTACGTGCACTGGCCGTTCTGCGCCGCCAAATGCCCCTATTGCGACTTCAACAGCCACGTCCGCTTCGGCAGCATCGACGAACCGCGCTTCCTCAAAGCCTTCCTGGCTGAACTGGATCATACGGCAGCCTTAACCGGTCCCCGCACCGTCTCGACCATCTTCTTCGGCGGCGGCACACCCTCGTTGATGTCGCCCGGTACGGTCGGCGCTATCCTCGACCACATCGCCAAGGTCTACACCCTCGCGCCAAACCCTGAAGTTACGCTCGAAGCCAACCCGAGCAGCGTCGAAGCCGAGCGCTTCCGTGGCTACCGCGCAGCTGGCGTCAACCGAGTCTCCATGGGCGTCCAATCGCTCAACGATTCGGAGCTGAAAAAACTGGGACGCATCCACTCCGTCGCCGAGGCCAAAGCCGCCATCGCGATCGCCGCACAAACCTTCGACCGCTACACCTTCGACCTGATCTACGCCCGCCCCGGCCAAACCGTCCCGCAGTGGCGCGCTGAACTCGGCGAAGCGCTCAGCCTCGCAGGCTCCCACGTCTCGCTCTACCAACTCTCCATCGAGCCCGAGACCCCGTTCGCGACGCTCCACGCCACCGGCAAACTCACCATCCCCGACGCCGACACGGCCGCCGCCCTCTATGACCTCACCCAGGAGATGACCGCCGCACACGGCCTCCCGCAATACGAAATCTCCAACCACGCCGCCCCCGGCGAGGAAAGCCGCCACAACCTCATCTATTGGCGCTATGGCGAATACGCCGGCATCGGCCCCGGCGCGCATGGCCGCATCATAACGGCAGAAGCCAGCACCCCCCTCACTCCATGGCCGGGCTTGACCCGGCCATCCAGAGCCACAAACTCGACGGTCACGGATTGCACCTTGGACGGCGGCCATGACGCGGGGTCGGTCACTCGCCACGCCACCCTCACCGAGCGCAACCCAGAGGCCTGGCTCTCAGCCGTCGAAACCCACGGCCACGGCCTGACCGAACTGACCCCCGTCGCCCTAGCCGAACAGGCCGACGAAATGCTCCTGATGGGCCTGCGCCTCAACGCGGGCCTCGACCTCACCGGCCTCGCGGACACAACCGGCCACGTCCCCTCTGCCGCCGCGATCGCCGACCTCGAAGACCTGGGCATGCTCGAACGCGTCGGCAACCGCCACATCCGCGCCACCGCCCAAGGCCGCTTCATCCTCAACGCCCTGGTCGCAAAGTTGTCCGACGGGTTTATCGAGGTCGCGGCTTAGCCAGCGCCTTCAGCTCTACTCGCGGCATGGCCGCAAACCGGTCACCCGACCTCCATTGGCACCGTTTTAACCCCCATCGGTGAAACGGTCATCAGTCGCTGCGGCGGCACTGCCGTCCACCCGTCCTCCGCATCATCCAAAGGCTCGGACACGATCAGAGTCCCTTCACGGTCGGTCATTTTCTGCGTGTACAACGTCGGTGGCGCATCATCGCTGGAATAGCGGACCGCGTGCACCACGTCCCCCCGCGTGATGGCCGCTGTAAAGCGCAGCGGCTCGCTGATCCCAGCCTCGCGCATGGCCCCCAAAATCAACCCAAGCGTCCGATGAATCGCGCCAGACGGGTCATGCTCCAGCCCGTTGGCCAGCATCAGCATGAAGATCAGCTCGCTGTCTGTGGTGCCATGCCGGTGATCGTAGAACTCATCGGGAACCCCCTGCTCCAGCCGCCGTTTAATCTTTGCATAACCGCCAATCTGCCCGTTGTGCATGAACAGCCATGGCCCGACCGAAAACGGATGGCAATTGGCCCGCGTCGATGGCGTTCCCGTCGACGCCCGCACGTGAGCAAAAAAAAGCCTCGACCGGATCTGATGCGAAATCGAATGGAGGTTTTCATCGCTCCATGCCGGCCGGATGTCGCGAAACACGCCGGGCTTTGCCCGCTCGCCATACCATCCAAGCCCAAACCCATCGCCGTTGACATCGGTGCGCGACTGCCGGGCGTGGTGGCTTTGCGCTACGAGCGACTGCCGCGGCAACGACACAAAATTCTCAAGAAAAATCGCGTCCCCGATATAGGCAATCCACCGGCACATAACACCCTCCGCTTTGCGCAATCCCTAGAGTGCTTCCGGGAAAAGCACGCCCCCGCGAAGGCGCGGGGTGTGAGCGGTTTTCCTAAAAAGAAGCACGACAAAACAAAGAGCTAGGGTCTGTCTTTGATTCAATCAAAGTCGCACAGACCCTAGCCCGCATGGCCACACAATTTTGTGACGCCTAGACAATCCGCAACCAAGGCCAGCGCGCCTGATAACTCAGCGCCTTTTCCGCGAACCGGTCGCCCGCCACGTTGCGCGGGTTAGCCCCCAGAAGACCGGCATACATTTCTTCGAGACCGAAACTGGCATAAACCGCCCGCGAAGTGGCAGCGCTGCAATCGACACCCACGCAGGTTGCCCGAACCAAAAAACGGTCAATCCCCTCTGTGCTGCACGACAACGGCGAATAGGCACGGCCAAATCGCAGCGGATACCACAGGTGCACACGGGCCTGATTTTTCAGCTCGATCCTAACATCCAGATCGGCGAACGCTGCCGCAAGCCGCCGGATGTTCAAATCCTCGGCCTCATACGACGTGTCCGCTGGATCAAAATAAAACACGTCGTAATCGCTGATTTTTTCGCTCGCAGGCCGCCCCGCCTGTCCGTTCCAGACCGTCTGAAACAAACACCCCGCCACCAGCCAGCAGTCCGGCAACCCAAGCGCAGGCAGCCTCTCGATCAACGCTTCATTGATCGGGTTCGCGCAAGCCTCGTCAACAAAGCGCCCCGCCGCCGCGTCATCAATCATCATATCAACCCGCCCGACGATGGCCGCTCATAAAGCCCGTCATGTCCGCCGCCTTCATAGCCCGCAGGGAAATCTGGAACAAAGCACCCCGCCCCCCTTCATGTCCCGAAGGGCCATCAGGAGCAAAGCGACCCGCGGGCCGTCCCGCGCCCGCCGGAGCGCCCGAGCGATAGCGAGGAACAGCGCGTGAGGCACAAAAAGCGGCCAATTATGGCTCCAGCTCGGTATCCCAATACAGATAGTCGAGCCAGCTCTCATGCAGGTAATTCGGCGGGAACAACCGCCCGTTGCGGTGCAATTCAAACACCGTCGGCCGATAAGGGGCCTGCATCGGAATCATACCGCACGCCTCTGGCATCGCGCCGCCTTTGGCAAGGTTGCACGGCGCGCAGGCCGTCACCACGTTATCCCAGCTCGTCAACCCGCCCCGCGAACGCGGAATGAGATGATCGAACGTCAGGTCGTTGCGATCGCCGCAGTACTGGCAAGAAAACCGGTCGCGCAGGAAGACGTTGAACCGCGTAAAGGCTGGGTAAAGCGCCGGCTTAACATACGTCTTGAGCGACACCACGCTCGGCAGGCGCATCTCGAAATTGGCGCTGTGCACGTAAGTGTCGTACTCAGAGACGATATTGACGCGATCCAAAAATACGGCCTTGACCGTGTCCTGCCAGCTCCAGAGCGATAACGGATAATAGCTCAGGGGCCGGAAGTCGGCATTCAAGACCAGGGCCGGACTGTTCTCCGGCGTTCTCGCGTGTGCGTTCAAGATGGTGACTTCCTATAGACGCCCCAGCTATCGTGAACTTCTCCGTGCGAATTCAAATTCCCTCAGCCGGGATACTAGCCCTCCATGTCAACTCTGTGAAGCACCACAAGCTATGCACACAACTGACATATGTGTTCCATGAGTTACGCAGACAAGCAACGCTTCGATCCTTGTTCTCCCTCAACTCGGCTCGAAATCCATCATCAATGCTGTCCCCCTGCGCGGCCGACAAACGGCGAACGCACCGCCATGAAACCTTTTTCACCACAAAACGTAGGTGTGCTAAACATAAGCCATGGCTCAGAATTGGCACCCATGATTGTAGTCGGGGACCACCCACGATGTTCGCATCAAACACCGCCGCTCTCGGCATCGCCACCGCGTTATTGGCGCTAGCGTCGTCTGCCGCCATTGCCGGTCGATTATCGGACTGGGCAACCATCAATCACAAGCGCTTTGGCTTCCAGATCGCCTATCCAGCCAACCTTCTTTTCCCGGTCCCCACGCCCACCGGCGAAGACGGTCGCGTCTTAAAATCCGCCGACGGTCAGGCGAAAATGTTGGTCGCCACGTTCGAAAATACGGAAGACCTCTCGCTGGAGACCTACCGGCAGTTTCTGCTGACCGACGTTTATGCGAACACGACGCTTGATTACACACCCCAAAAACCGCGTTGGTTCGTGCTGTCGGGCACACGCGGCAAAGAAACCTTTTACGAGCGCGTGACGTTTTCCTGTGGCGGTAAGTTGATCAACAGTTGGGCGATGGTCTACCCGACGGCACAGAAATCTTTGTACGACCGCGTCGTTGAAGCAGTCGCTAAAACCTACACCGCCGGTTCTGGAGCGGACGGAAATTGTGGCGGTTTTGCTGCGGCACCGGATCAAACCCGTCCCGACCGCTGATATTTTTGCCTTCATTTCTATTTTAAAATGAAGCCGTTACACCATTATGCTACCCATACACTCGGCACAGGGTGCCCGCCGAAGGCCTGCAGGATGATTGTGTACGCGTGAAAAAGCCAGCCAAACCGAAAAAGCCGGCCAACCGAAAGCCGTCCAAAGCGCGCGAACAACCCGCACACCAGGCACGTCACACAGCGCGTTCCCAGCCGACTCACCCCTATGCCAGCGATATCGGCCCGATCACGGCCCTCTTGCTCGCGCTGCCAAAACCAGCGCCGTCACACCCTGTTCAACGGGCAACGGCACGCACCAGCGCCGTCAGCGCCCGCCAGCCCGACAACGCATCAGACATCCTGCTGTTATCCCTGCCAATCCTCGCATTGTTTGTAAGTCTTGGCATCACTCAGACCTTCAAACCACTGCGCCGCATCGAACTCACCGCCGCCCCCGCTTCGTGGATCGTGCCCTCGCCACCGGCGACGCCCAAAACTGCCTCATCCCCACCGGCCCTACAGTCGTTGGCGGCAACACCCCCACCGGCACCGTTGACCGGAGCGCACCCATCGATAGTTGCACCCGCGCCGATCGCAATCGATGCCCTCCCGGCGAACCCCGCAACCGCACTCGACGAATCCCGTTTAGCCCTGGTACTGCCCAACAAGCCAGCGCTGACAGACCCAACCCCCACCCGCACAGCTATGCTAAGTCCTCAACAGCCCTCGAACTTAGAGGCTGGCACTGTCGCACCCCTAATTGTTGTTCCGCTGACCCTAGGCACAGATACGGCCACCCAGCCCCCACAACTTTTGGCAATTCCAGGCCCCGAGCTCGTTGCATATGACGCAACGCTTGATCCCGGCCCTTCCGTCTGCACGGCACCAGCGCACATCCTGACCCGAGGAGGCCGCCCATCGTTGCCGTCGGATCCCGTCAACGCATCCCTCACGCCCGCAGCGTTTGGACAGTCTCTCGCTGCCGCCGCCCAAGCCCAGACCAAGGACTTCGTCATCTACAACGACAAGTACCGGGCTATTTCCTATCCCAATGGCGACGTCCAGCCCCTGTACGGCGTCTGCACCGACGTCATTATCCGCGCCTACCGCGCGCTTGGCATCGACCTCCAACAGCTCGTCCACGAAGCCCGCATCGGCAGCGGCGACCCTAACATCGATCACCGTCGCACCGAGGTCCTGCGCCGCTTCTTTGCCCGCTTCGGCGAACAGCGCCCCGCCTCGACCTATGCCGAAGACTTCTTGCCAGGCGACATCGTCACCTACAACCGCCCGCAAAACCGCCACTCCCGATCCCATATCGCCATGGTCTCCAACACCGTCGGCCCGTCTGGCCGCTATATGATCGTCCATAACCGGGGCTGGGGTCCCCAACTCGAAGACGGCCTGTTCGTTGACGAAATCACCGGCCACTATCGCTACCGCGCGACCCCGGCGCGACCAACCGCTGCCATTGCAGGCATCAGCCGCGCCACTCAGCGCATGGCGGTCCCCGCGCCCCAAAAGCGCCCAGACATTGTGGAAACTGAGACGGCCCGGGACGCGCGCATTGCAGCACTTAAGCGTCGCGATGGTGCCCCCGTACAGGGCCTTGGCCGCTAACGCGCAGGCCTGGGCATGAAAGACTGACGCCAGATCGCTCCCAACTCCAGGAAGCCGCCCTCCCGATGACGCCGATGACGTTGCCCATCCTTGCAGCCCTCGCACTCGCGCTGACCGCCCAGTCCGCACCCATGGCCCTCGCGCAATCATCGTCCCAGGCCGCACCCGCGCCCACGGCCAGCGCGGCCCCCCAGCCCAGCGCCGCCGCGTCCCAAGCCATCCGCCTCGTCGAGGCCGCCCGCGCCCAGATCGCCACGTTCGCGCTCTACACCCCGGCTTACGTGAAAATCCCCTACCCCGGCGGCGACGTGCCCGCCTCCACCGGCGTCTGCACGGACGTCATCGTTCGCGCCTATCGCACCCTTGGCATTGATCTGCAGGTCGAAATCAAAAAATCAGGCGTCGGCTCCGGCGATACCAATATCGACCACCGCCGCGTTGAGGTGCAGCGCAAATTCTTTTCCTTGAAAGGCCAAACTCTGCCCGTCACAAAAAACGCTGCGGACTATAAACCCGGCAACATCGTAACGTTTCATTTGCCCAACGGCTGGTTTTCAAAAACCCACGTTGCGATCGTCTCCGATAAACTTTCGCCGAACGGAACCCCTTTGATCATCCACAATCGCGGATTTGGCGTTCAGGAGGAAGACTGGTTATTCGCCGAAAAGATCACCGGACATTACCAATACCGCCTGACCAAATAATAAAGCTCCTCGGAGTGATCCCGATCGCTGCACCGCGAAAACGATTTTTCCTCCCGCCAAACTTAAACGAAGTTGGCGCAAAAAATAAACAGTCACTTGTTTTTAATGAAGAATATGGATACTCTGCTTCGGCGAGACGGAGCTGCCCCCATGATCTTCGAATCCGAATTTCTCATTCTAACATTAGCGATCTTTTCGGTAACGGCTGCGAGCTGGTGGCTTTTGCACGGCCCAACGTTCAAGTTGGCTGATCTGACGATTGTAGAGCCGCGCGAAAAATCCCGCCATTCACGTATTCGGCAAAAATCCACTCATAGCCCAGTCTTGTTGCCGGTGTCAGCCGCGACCGCATCCGTGGCGTCAGCGCCACCCGCCGTCCTTAGCGTAACGACCAACCCCGGCGATAAACCGGATCAACCGCTTGACGCCCAAGCACAGCTCAATCGCGTGTCCCATATCCTGCAAAACGCAATTAACGTTGCTGCCAAAGCCGAACGTCTTCACAATGCCGCCCATGAGCAACTGGATTCAGCTCACTACGCATTGCAAAATCTGCTGAGCGAACTGTCAACGGTTATGCCAATCGCATCCAAGGTCGCCGCTGCGCAGGCCACACCGGCCAAGACGTTCCCCGCCGAACGTCCCGCCTACATTACCGCCCTCGCCGCCTGATCGCATCCCAAGCAGCCGGTGACCATTCGCGCAAAGCTGGGGGTGCGTTCACCCGTGAAACAGCGCCAGCAACCCAGCGATTGTGAACGCCGAGAGTGCAGTGCCAATCGCCACAGCACCCGATGCCGAGTTGACGGCTTTGCCGGCCCTTAGCGCATAGAGGTACGAGTTGGCCCCGGCTGGCAGCGCCGCCGTCAGCACCACCATTTTGGCTGAAACCGGCGGCAGCTTGAACACCCAGAACGCCAGTATGGCGGCGAGCACCGGCAGCATGACCAGCTTGAGCACGACCATAACCGATAAGGTCGCCGAATCGCCGCGAACCTCGAAATTGCGCAGCGATAAGCCCAGCGCCACGAGGGCTGCCGGCACCCCGGCTCCTGCCAGCATGTCGAGCATCGACAGCATCGGCTTGGGCAAGTCGACCCCGGTCATGCGCCACATCGCAGCGCAAAAGATCGCCACAATGATCGGTTGCCGCGACAGCGTCTGCGCAATTCCGGCAAGGCGCACCAGCAACGTTGGATCGTCCTGCTGGTCGACGACGGCCGCGTGAAGCGTTGCCGACAGCAGGAAGATGGGCGCATGAAACGCTAAGATGACCGATAGCGGCGCCAGCGCCTCTGCCCCCCACGTGGCCACGCCAATCGGCAAGCCGAGCATGATCGTGTTACCAAACACCGCCGACATCGCAATCGAAGGCCCATCGTCGGCAGGCCTCCTGAGCAAGAACCGCGTCGCCACGACGCTAAGCGCCCAAACAACCGCTGCCGAGCCAAAAAAGCTCGCAAGGATGCCCAACGGCGCCACCCCTTCAAACCGGGCGAGCAGGATGGTTTTGAACAAAAGCGCCGGGATCGAGATTTTAAACGCGAAATCCCCAATCCCGCGCGCCGCCTCATCGGATAGATACCCCGTACGCCCGGAAATGTAGCCGATCGCGATAATTGCAAACACCGGCGCGACGATGATAAGAATTGGCAACATCCAGCACGCGCCCCTGGTTCATCGACAGCAGGTCTTGACCCAGCAGTCCGGCTTCAGCAAACGCAGCCGCCGTATCTGGCCTAATTGACCCGCGGCGCGGCAGAAGCGTCGGGCGCTTTGGCGACAATACCCCCTGCCGCGCCCGGCTCCCGCACGATGGCGCCAGACTTCTGCACTTCGAGGATGGCAAGCTCGCGCTCGGCAATCCCGTTCGCCTGGAGCCGGATCGTCCCGTCGACGCCCGCAAACCCCATCGGCCGCGTCAGGTTCGCCACCCCAAACCGCTGCCCGGCAGGCTCGCCAGCTAGTGACGCCGCTAACATCACGGCATCATAGGCAACGCTCGCCATGCGCGGCGGCGGCGTCCCGAACACCTTGGCAAACCGCCCCGTAAACGCCCGCCAGCCCTGCGGATCGGGCCCTGGATACCATCCACCCACAAACATGTCGCTATTGCCGATATTGGCGAACTCCCAGGCCCCAGACCCCAGCAACTGAACCTTTTTGGGGTCGAACCCGGCATACGCGAGCAACGGCCCCAACTGCGGCAGCACATCCTGCCCGCCCGGCACGAACAGCGCCTCGATCGGCTGCCCGGCACCTTCGCCCGACCGCACGGCTTCGACAATCCGCCGCGACGGCCCGATCATCGCATTCGCGCCCGCCGGATAGGTCTCAGAAATCACCACCGTCCCGCCAGCCTTTGCGACCGCATCGCGAAACGCCGCCCCGATCACCTGCCCATATCCGTCATCCGGCAACAGCGCGGCAAACCGCTTTTTGCCCTGGCGGCTGGCATAGCCGACGACGGCCTGCGCATCCTGCTCGGGCGAATAACCCAGCGCATAGATGCCCGCCATCGCAATCTGCCGGTCGTTGGAGAATGTCAGCATCGGCACATTGGCAGCCTTCACCGGCACCGCAGCACCCGGCACCGCGCGCGAAAACAGTGGCCCAAGAATGATCTCAGCCCCCTCCTTGATCGCCTCCTCGGCCGCAGCCTTAGCCCCGTCCGCTGTGCCCTTATCGTCCTTGACGATGAGTTGAATGTTTTGCCGCTCGCCCTCAAACAGCGCCATCTCGGCAGCCTGCTTCATGCCCTTGGCGATCTGCGCCGTCTGGTCGAACCCGCCGAGCGGCAACAGCATCCCGATTTTCAGCGCGGACCCGTGCGGCATCGGTTGCGCAGCCGCCATGTCGCCCGGCGCAGACGCACCCAAATCCCCAGCCGCTGGCGTTGCAACCTCGGCCAAGCCGCCGCGCGTCACCGGCGTGATGGCAGCCGTCGCCGGTGGCGGAGGCAGGGGCGGCTGCGTCATGCTCGACATGTCGCTCGAACAGCCCGCAGCGCTCACAGCAAGCGCCAGCACAAAAACCCGCGCCGCGCGCCCTGCCGACCCGTCGATCCACGCCCTCACCGCTTTGAAAGACATCCCGTCCACGCCTTAGTACCCCCGGTCGCAACGCAGACTAGCGTATCAAGGCCGAGCCTCTGCTGTGGTGCAGCGCGCAGACTTGAAAGACGCCCCTATCCCCTAGAACCCTTTCGCGGAACTGTGAAGCGCAACCTCGTCATAAGCGTCGTAAAACCGCGCCCAATTTCCCTCCCCACCGCAACAACACCTTCTCCCTCCCGAAGCGCCGCCGGGTTGACGTCCCAGCCATCCCACAGCGCTCTGTCTCAACGCTAGGAGCGTTTTGGGCTTGGGGGCACCCCCGCAACGGCGACTTGCAGTTCGGCAGCTCACTGATAACGTATCCGAAGCGTTATTAGCAGAACGACGTAGCGCCGTTGCTTACCTCGCACTCGATGTCTTACAATGGGTTCATAGCAAACGTTGAAGCAAGCATTTGTCTTTGAAGGCGACCTGACACATGATAACTCACCCGGGCATTAATGAAAAAGTGGCCATGGAGCTTTTCCCCCCCGTCGAGCAACGCATAATCCGTCGTTTTTCCCAACACTTTTATGTGACACGGGGCATTGTTCCAATCGAAATCGGGAACGCAACCTATCGCGCTTTCTTAATGCGCCCGTCTGACAGCATGGCAATCATGCTAAATGTTGAGCGCGAAGTCGTTGCACTGCTCCACCCATATGAAACATGGGAAGCAAGAACGCTGAAGGCCTACGACTTTGTATATAATTTTTTTGACGATGAAAGAATAGACAAGTCGGTCCGTATACTAATTTCCCAGTGCAGCCGCGTCACAGAAGTTATGCGTGACTACCTTGCGAAAGACCCAGAATATCCAATTGTTATTCCATACACATATGCAAATTTCTCCTCCATCTCCACTACGTTTCTATTTGACGGCATTCGGAATAATCATTTAACGCGAGATCTTTTCGCCCACGACAACCCCCTCGAAAGCGACTACTATTTTTTTGGTCGAGACGCTCTCGTCGCCGGAGTAATAGATAACCATAAGAGTCGTCAGAACTCTACGATATTTGGACTGAGAAAGTGCGGAAAGACTTCTGCGATAAACGCAATTGCTCGGCGAGCAAAAGGGGCTGGCGTAAGAACGCTAACGCTCAATTGTGAAAATCCATCCATTTACGCACGTCGCTACAATGATCTCCTGGCCCACCTTATTACTCTGTTGCGCGATAGGTTCAACCTCAAATCGCGAACGATTTCTTTCCCAGATGATCCGGCGGTCACATCAGACCAATTCTTTATATCCCTATCCGAAATCTTCAGTGCTGTGAAATCGGATGTAATGATCATTTTAGATGAAATCGAACATATTTCTCCGCGAACAGGCTCTGCACCTCATTGGCGCACGGGCGAGGATGCCATCATATTTTGGCAGATCCTTAGAGCATATTTTCAGTCTGACAAAAAGTTTAGACCCACATTCTGCTTCGTTGGCACTAATCCCAGCCTCTTGGAGCGATCCAAGATAAATGACATAGAAAGCCCAGTTTATTTATTCGCGCGTTCACAGTTCATGCCATCACTCACCCTCGAAGACACCAACCAGATGTTAAAGAAACTAGGTTTCTTTATGGCTGTGTTTCGGCTTGACGTAGGTGCTAACCGAACGCCTCTGCGATGATATGCCGTGGCGTGAGCCGGTCGCCGTCGCGCTCGATCATACGGTGCCAGCCGAGGTAGCTCGGCATATACTTCG